>Ga0209755_10001453_pt1 | contig 36743 bp, 38 predicted proteins | sample TergutCo191P1_FD_187301 | JGI IMG/M metagenome (GOLD analysis project Ga0209755, IMG submission 187301) | Cornitermes sp. P1 segment gut microbial communities from Petit-Saut dam, French Guiana - Co191P1 (SPAdes) (version 2) | ecosystem: Host-associated > Arthropoda: Insects > Digestive system... | reverse complement strand
CCCCCCCCCCTCCTCCTCCTCAAGGAAATGGTTATGGCCCCCCACAGCTTTGAGCCCCCCTCCCCCGACGAAAACCCCCTCGACACTGACTTGGACATCCAACCCCTCCTCGTCAATATGGGCCCCTCCCACCCCGCTACCCATGGCACCGTTCGCCTACGCGTCGCCCTCCACGGAGAAAATATCCAAGAGTGCGACGTCGAAATCGGCTTCCTCCACCGAGGCTTCCAAAAATCTTGCGAAAATGTCACCTGGGCCCAATGCCTGCCTTATACGGACAGGCTAAACTATACCTCGCCGATGATGAACAACTTCGGCTTCCTCTCCGCTATCGAAAAATTGGCCGGCTTGGAAATCCCCGAGCGCGCTCAATATATCCGCGTCATCGGCGCAGAGTTGCACCGCATTCATGACCACCTCACCGCTACCGCTGCCACCGCTATGGAAATCGGCGGCTTCGCCGTCTTCCTCTATGCCGTCGAAGCACGTGAGTTGATTATGGAGCGCGTCACGGAGCTCACCGGCGCACGCCTCACCACCTCCTATGGACGCATCGGCGGCCTCAACCGCGATATCCCCGAAGACTGGCAAGACAAAGTCCTGCGTACCCTGGAGCGCGTCCGCTCCACCGCCAACGAAATCGACGGCCTCCTCACTCGAAACCGCATCTTCATGGACCGTATGGTCGGCACCGGCTTCCTAAGCCTCGAAGACGCTCTGGACTTCGGCTTCACCGGCCCCTGCCTGCGCGCCTCAGGCGTGGCTTTGGATATACGCAAGGCCCACCCCTATTGGGCCTATCCCCACCTCCACTTCGACATCCCCGTCTTCCACGCCTGCGATAACTTCGACCGCTACCGCGTACGTATGGAGGAAATCCACCAGTCGGACCGCCTCATCTGCCAGGCCTTCCAAAAACTCCCCAAGGGCCCCGTCCTCTCCGACGACTGGCGCTTCGCCCTCCCCCCTCAAGAGGCCGTCCTCAACACCATCGAAGGCACCATGGCCCACTTTAAACTCATTATGGAGGGCGCCCAAATCCCTCCTGGCGAAGTCTACCACTCTACGGAGTCTTCTAACGGAGAGCTCGGCTGGTATCTGCGCTCGGATGGCAGCGGACGCCCCTATAAAGTCCATATACGCGCCCCCGGCTTCCAAATCCTCTCGGCTTTGTCCAAAATGGTTAAGGGCAAACTCCTGTCAGATCTCATCCCTACTTTTGATACCATCAATATGATTGGTGGTGAGGTGGAACAATGAATACCCCACACAACAAAACACCACCCCCCTCCCCTCCCCCACCCCCCGCCCAAACCCCACCTCCACCTAAAAACCCAGGTATGGTAACACTCAGTGTGGACGGTAAAGAGGTGGTGGTGAAACCCGGTACCAGCCTCATTGTCGCCACCCAAAAAGCAGGCGCCGAAGTCCCCCACTATTGCTACCACCCACGCCTCTCCCTCTCGGCCAACTGCCGTATGTGCATGGTGGAAACCTCCAATGCCCCCAAATTGGTGCCCGCTTGCCAGGCAACCGTCGCAGAAGGCCAAGTCGTTAAAACCGATACACCCAAAGTGAAGGCCCAACAACGCGCCGTCTTGGAATTCCTCCTCCTCAACCACCCCGTCGACTGCCCCATCTGCGACCAGGCCGGTGAGTGCAAATTACAGGACTATTATGTGCGCTATCACCATCAGCCTTCACGCCTCCGGGGACCTAAAGTCCAAAAAAATAAACGCAAAGTGCTGGGCCCCACCGTGCTCATTGACCAGGAACGCTGCATTCTCTGTACGCGCTGCGTACGCTTCATGAAAGAAGTGGCCAAGGAGCCTCAACTGGGAATTTTCGGGCGCGGCTCCCATGAGCGCGTCGACGTCTTCCCAGGTGCAAAACTCGACTCCAACTATTCAGGCAACCTCGTGGAGCTTTGCCCCGTTGGCGCCCTGCTCAACCGTGACTTTCGCTTCAAAGCTCGCGCCTGGTTCCTCTCAACTGCCCCCAGCATCTGCACAGCCTGCTCCCGCGGTTGCAATGTCTTCGCTGACTATATGAATCAGGACTGCTTCCGCTTCCGCCCTAGAGAAAATGAAACCATCAACCAGTCGTGGCTCTGTGACGTGGGCCGAAAAAGTTACCGCTGGGTAGACGAAAACCGCGCCCTCCTCCCCATGTCCTCAGGCAAACCCGCCTCCGTCGACGAAGCCCTCAACAAAGCCGCCAGCCTCTTGCAAAAAGCCCAAGGCAGCATCGGCGTGCTCGCTTCTCCCACAGCTTCAAATGAGGACTTGATGGCAGCACTGGCCTTCGCTCGAGACGTCCTCAAAGTCAATACCGTCTTCACCTCAGGAAGACCCGACGGAACAGCAGACAGCCTGCTCATGCTGGCAGACAAAAACCCCAACCGCAAAGGCTTGGAATATGTCGCCAAAGCCTTGGGCGTTGAAACCAAACCCTTCAACACCTTCTCCCCCTCCGCATTCCAAGCCGTTTGGGTGCTCGGCGGAGAAATGCCCGAAAGCGACATCGTCATGGCTGCTCGGCTGAAAACCGTCCCCACCATCGTCCAGGCCCAACACTCCAGCGAATGGGCCAATGAATGCCATGTCCTCCTGCCCGTCACCTCACACCTCGAAACCGAATGCAGTATGACACAACACGAAGGTACCCTCCAACGTTGCCGCCAGGCCTTCGCCCCCAAAGGAGACTGCGCCCCTCATTGGCTTTGGGTCATCCGCCTGGCTAACTTGTTGGGCGCCAAAATGGGTTGGAGCTCAGCCAAAGACGTGTTCTCCACCATCGCCCCCAGAATTCCTGAATTCGCAAACTTCGACTGGGAGGGCCAGGCCGCCCCCAAACAATGCCGCCCAGGCCTCCCCCTCCCCGCCGCCTCGGACGGCCGCCCCCCCGCCTACCGACAGTTTGCTTGCTCCAGTGCAAAAGGATTTTTACCATGAGAAGACTTAGCATAACCGTGGCATTCGTCACCATCCTCGCAAGCCTCTTCGGAGGCATGGCCTTGGCTTATGCCCTGGGCGGCTATTTGGAGTCCGTCTGGTATAAAGGCGCCAGCGCCTTGAGCAACCTCGTCGTCCTTATGCTGGTTTTTGTCATGGTTATCGCTACCTTGCTCACCCTGGCAGAGCGCAAATGGAGCGCTTTGATGCAAAACCGCGTCGGCCCTAACCGCGCACGCATTCACCTGCCAGGCCTGCGTAACCGTAGCCTGGCCGGCATCCCCCACATCATCTCCGACGTCGTTAAAATGCTGACGAAGGAAAGCTTCATCCCAGCAGCGGCCAACCGCTTCTTCTATGTCATCGCCCCCATCCTCAGCTTCGCCCCCGTCTTCACCTTGTTTGCCGTCATCCCCGCCGGCCCCACCCTCCCCATCTTCGGACATGAAGTCGCTATGGTCGTCGCTAACCCAAGCTTCGGCCTCCTCTACCTCTTCGCATTGGCCTCCCTGGCTGTCTTCGGTACCGCATTGGCCGGCTGGGCTTCCAATAACAAATTCTCTCTAATGGGTGGCGTTCGGGCTGCCTCACAAATGATCAGCTATGAAATTGCCCTGGGCCTCTCTGCCGTGGGGTTGATGATGGCTTTCGCTTCCATCCAGTTGGCCGGTACGAGCGGTATTATGGAGCAACAAGCCCAATACCTGTGGAAAGCAGACGTCAGCGGCTTTGACTTTGGCATCCCCGCTTGGGGTATACTCATCCAGCCCATCGGCTTCTTGCTCTTCTTCGCAGCCGCTTTCGCTGAAACCAAAAGGCCTCCTTTTGACATGACAGAATGCGAATCCGAAATCATCGGCTACTTCGTCGAATATTCAGGCATGCGCTTTGGCATGTTCATGGTGGCTGAGTTCGTCGAAATCATCGTCTTCTCAGGCGTCGTCACTACCCTCTTCCTCGGCGGCTACCACCTGCCCTTCGGCGGCGAATGGTTTGCCAACCTCGCCTTCTTCAAAGCCTATCCCCTGGTTTATGGGGCCACCATGGGAATGGTCTTTTGGGTAAAGGTGCTGCTGGTCACTTATATCCAAATAAATATCCGGTGGACTTATGTGCGCTTCCGGTATGACCAAATCGAAAAACTAGGCTGGAAAATCCTCATCCCACTGGGCATCGTCAATATTTTCGTCACAGGCGCCCTCCTCCTCCTGGACACCTCCATGCGTACCCTGGGGGCCCTGGGTATCCTCGAAATCCTCCTCATCTTCATCCTCATCTCCAGCTCCCCTAAATCCTCCCTCCATAAACCCATCGGACAAACCGAAGCGCTTCCAAGCCACCACTAAACTCCCCTCTTTTATGCCTGCCTGACACTGAGAGCATTTCGCTATGAGCCACTCTGAAAGCCACTCCGAAAGCCCTTCTGAAACTCCCAAAAAAACCTATGACTTTTGGGAGCGCCTCTATATCCCTGAGCTTGTTAAAGGTGTGGCCATTACGACGCGGCACTTCCTGCGCAACCTCTGGTCAGAGCGCGACAACAACACTGAGGTGTTGGAGCGCAAAACCAAAAGCCTCATGGCTACCGTTGAATACCCGGAGCAACGCGTCCCCTATCCCCCCGGCTACCGCGGAAAACACCGCCTCGTCCCCAGAGAAGACGGCAAGCCACGCTGCGTGGCCTGCTATATGTGCGCCACCGCCTGCCCCTCTCAATGTATTTATATTGAGGCGGGAGAATATGCTGCGGACGATGCAAACACAGCTTCGCGTGTCATTGAGAAATACCCCGCCGTCTTCATCATCGACACCCTGCGTTGTGTCGTCTGCGGCCTGTGCGTCGAGGCTTGCCCCAAAGACGCCTTGCGCATGGACACCTGCGCGCATGTTTCGCCAGAGTTGGAGCGCAATGCCTTCGTTTATGCGAAAGAGCGCCTCTTGGTAGGAGAGCCTGTCGAGCACCCCAGTGACGCATGGCGACACCGCCAAAACTCCGCTGAGCCCCTCCACGCCCACAAAGAAGCCCATACCCGTATTGGGGATGGGCATTAAAGTTAAGCAGCAGAAGCCTTGCACACAACAGACAACCAGTACTAACCATTTTATTTGTCGAATTTTAGCAACTTTATTGGTTGAATGAAGACAATATGGTTGGCTGTTTTTTGTTTGGAATTTCTAATATCTTTTTTGAAAAGGGTAGGGCGAAGGGTATGAAAATTTTGTCTAGTATTAAAGGGGCTATAAGTCTGGCCTCGAGTGCAACGGCCAATACGACTGCGAAACCAATAACTTCTAAGGCCAGCACTGTGGATGCTTTTGAGGGGGCTAAGCTTTCTGCGGTAAGTTCACAGCCTCAAAAATCACCAGCGTCTGTTAAGGTGGGTGGAGGTGGAAGTTCATGCAAAAAAGGACAGACAAAACAGACAACGCAGGACGATGCCCTCACGCAGATTTGCAAGGCCATTAACAATGCCGTCAAACCCGTGGTGAATTTTGTGAAAAGTACAGTCAACGTCATGAAAAATGCCGATAACATCTCACAGAAGACAACCGGACAACCGTTTCTGAAAACCATCGGGGACGTCATCACGGGCACTTTCCAACCCAAACAAGCAAACCTACAATCGCTTGCCCGCAAAGATTTAGATGGATTTATAGGCAGTCTGGAGGCATTTGACAAAGCGGGGACTCGCCTGGGTTGGACCAATAAGGGTCCATTTACAAGTTTTCTCAAAGCGAAAGACAGCTTCCTCAATGTGGAAAAAAGTTTCTACCCTGCTCAAAAAAGCTTTTCCTCTCTTGCGCAGTGGCAAAAAAACCCGACAGCCATTCTCAAAAACCCGAATCAATTTGAGTCAGATATCGACCAATTTGAGTTCGATTTGAATCAGCTTGAAAAAAATTTGAATCAATTTGAATCCGATTGGAATCGATTTTCCAAGGACTTGCAGAAACTCGGAGTTAAGAACGACTTGAGCATTCAGGGCAAGGCAGCAAAAGTCCTTCAAAGTTTCCGTGAGACGAAAGGCCGTCTTCTTGAAACGAAAGAATCCACACGCGCGCTCTCCCAATGGGCGAAAACCCCGCCGAAAACCCAGGCGGAACTCATTCAATTTCAAAAAGACATGCAACAAGCCAACGAAAATTTGAATGGGCTTAACAAAGAAATAAACCAACTGAACACAAATTTAAATCAATTGGGGTTGAACGGTTGGTGAACGCCCAAGCGAGTTCGTACTCGGCATGCACCCAAACACCCCCTCCGCCTTCTTCCCTTGGAGGAGGGGGCTCTGCCTTCACCCAAAGGGCAAAAAAATAGGGAATAATGCTGCTAACTTCCAAAAAAGAATGGTCTCTTAAACTTCGAAAACATTGGATTCCGTAGGTGAGAGCCAGCATCTTCGTTGAGGGCTTGTCTTTCCAACCTCAAATTTAAGTTTAACTTTGAAGTTAAGCGTATCATTCCCAAAACATATTCTCCTTTTTCTCTTCATCGGTTTTTTGTTGCATATAAATTCCTCTTTGCTTGCCTTCTCTGGCAAACTCTTCCATCTGTGAATAAACCGTCCAAGCCCCCACCTCGGCCAACCCTGTTGCGCAGGACATGGCAACGCATTGGCGAAGCCACTTCGTTTCGTATGGGGGTTTTCACCCTGCAACGCCAGGAAGTCCAAACACAACCACCGGACTTCTCTCCCTCTTCTCCTCCAACACATATGACGGTTACCACCATTGAAGCTCCGGACTGGGTAAATGTCTTGGCCTTCAGCCCCGAGGGCCTGTGCTTGTTGGTGCGCCAATTCCGCTTCGGCGTTTGGGCTCCCACGCTTGAAGTCCCAGGCGGTACCATAGACGCGGGCGAAACACCCCAAGAGGCCGCACACCGAGAGTTGCTCGAAGAAACCGGCTACAAAGCAACCCGCATGTTGGCTCTTGGAAAAATCCACCCCAACCCCGCCGTGCAAAACAACCACCTGCACTGCTACCTCGCTTTGGACTGCCAATATATACACAACGGCAAGCCCGACCCGCTGGAAGAAGTCATGCTCGAAACCTATCCCGCCTCGGCACTTGGCCACCTCGTCCAAAAAGGCTCCATTCAAAATGCCCTGGCCATCGCTACCTTGCACTTAGGCAGGCTTTCGGGGCTTATGCCCACCACCTAAGGCCTAAAAACAGCCGGGTTTTTCCAGTGGCCGGAGCGGCCACCACTCTTCTCCAACAAACGCAAACCCTCCATGCACATGCCCTTGTCCGTGGACTTCAACATGTCCCAGGCTGTTAACGCCGCTATGGAAACCGCCGTCAACGCCTCCATCTCCACCCCCGTACGCTCACACGTCTTCACCCTCGCAACAAAATGCATGCCACCCTCCCCTGCCTCAACCTCCAACTCAACCGAAGTCAGCCCCAACGGGTGGCATAACGGCAAAAGGCTCGGCGTCTGCTTGGCGGCCATAATGGCGGCCAGCTTCGCCGCTGCAAAAACATCGCCTTTCTCTACACGGCTTTCTCGGACTCTGGACAAAGCCTCCGGGGACATGCGCAACCAACACTCCGCAATGGCCGTGCGCTCTGTCTTGTCCTTGGCCCCCACATCCACCATTCTCATAGGGTGCTCCTTCACCAAAAGAAAAAAGAACCTCCAGACCGCTTTTAATTCTCCAGGCCGGTTTCAATTTGACATGACTTCTTCGTTGGACTCGTTTTTGCTCAGGTCATGCACTCAAGTGCACTCCCTTCGCAAAAGCCTCGTCCGCCTCGACCTCATGTCAAATTGAAACCGGTCAGTCCAAAATGTAGTTGCGGGGGTTTTGAGGAACACCGTTGAGGCGTATCTCATAGTGCAAGTGGGAGCCTGTTGAGCGGCCTGTGTTCCCCAGTTGCCCTATAACGTCCCCTCGCTTGACAACATCCCCTGCACTCACAACAATGGAGGCCAAATGCGCATAGCGGGACTTCATCCCATAACCGTGGTCCACCACCACCACCTTCCCATAGGCGCCCTCCATGCCTGCAAATACCACTGTCCCGTCCGCCGTCGAAACAATGTCCTTCCCATGCGGCCCCGCAATGTCCAACCCCATGTGCGTTGAGGCACGCCCCGTCAGAGGGTCCGTCCTGCCCCCAAACCGGGAAGTCACCCAACCACGTACGGGCCAAATGGAAGGCGTTGAGGCCCAACGAAGACGTCGTTCCAACCAATTGCTATATAGGCGCTCAAGGCTCGTCTCCCGGGACTCTACCGCCACCTGGAATGCCTCCAACTGCTCCTTTAAGTCAGCAGGCTTCATTTGCTCAAATGCCGTGGAGGAAAAATCTATAACGTTGCGCTCAGGCCAATCCGTCGGGCCCAACGCCAAACGCCTGTCACTGTCCTCATTCAGCAAATTGCCGTTGAGTCTCTGTGTCAATGCATCAACACGAGCCAATGTCTTCTGCGCTTGCTCAAACTGCCGACGCACAACCAACATCTCTGACTCAAGTTGTATGTATTGCGCACGCAACGCATGCCCCTGGGCCTGCTCCTTTTGCAAGGCCGTATGCTGAAAAACAAAGAAACCCCCGAGCAACCCTATGCCCCCTACCAACCAGAAAGGCCAAGAAAACCGCATCTTCCCGAAACCACGTCGTCGCTCGTGTCGCTCATTAAAATCTAAAACAACCTTCGCAACTCGTATGTTCATCTATGCTTACCTAAAAAACTTGCCTCCCCGCCCCCTCTATACGCTCCGGCCCTTTTAGCTTTTTTAGCTGACCCTCTTCACAATTACAACCGTAATGTTGTCCTCTCCACCTCGCTCATTTGCCAAAGCAATCATTTTTCTTGGTATTTCTTCAAGAGACGAAGTGCTCACCACTATCCCCAACATCTCCGCGTCCTCAACCGCATTGGTCAACCCGTCAGAGCATAAAATAAAAACATCCTCCACCTCCGTCGACACCCCCATCATGTCTACTGCCACCTCCTCCTCAAAACCCACAGAGCGCGTAATAATGTTCCTGTAGTTGGAACGCTTCGCTTCTTCAGGCGTAATCATCCCCGCCTTCACTTGCTCGTTGACGAGAGAATGGTCCTCTCCAATCTGGTTGATGGCTCCCTCACGGATGATATAGGCACGACTGTCCCCTACGTGCGCGACAACCGCATAGTCCCCGTGGAACAACAAAGCAATCACCGTCGTCCCCATCCCGTTGAATTGCGAATCCTGCTGCGCTTTGTTAAAAATCTTCGAGCAGGCCCGCTCAACGGCTGCCTGCAAATAGTATGCAAAGGGCGAGTCCTTCATCGCCGCCTGCGAGGAAAAAGGAGAGGCCGGTGAGGCCCAAAGCGCCCTCATCTCTTCGTCGATGACTTTCACCGCCATCTCAGAGGCTTTGGCGCCTCCTGCATGCCCACCCATACCATCAGCTACGACAAACAACTGCAAGCCTGGGTCCAATACCAGACTGTCTTCGTTGAGGCCCCTCTTTCGACCCTGATCTGAGAGCCCAACTGACATAAGCTTCATACTCGCACCAACACGGCAAGGTCCAGCCTAACCCAGAAAACAGAAAACCTCTCCAAAATACCTCCGACAAGTCTCATTAGCCCAAACTCAACTGAATGAGAATCATTTTAGATGGCATGAAACCTTTCCTTCGCTCGTTTTTTCGCCTCGCGAAGTAGGGACTTCGCCGCCCCCAATCCCTCAGGCGTTATGCTCGTCCCCGAAATCATCCGCGCAATCTCCTGCGTCCTCTCCCCCTGAGTCTGCAATAACCGAATCTTCGTGAAACCTTGGCCACCCACCTCCTCCTTCTCCACTTTCCAATGCACATCCGCATAGGCCGCAACCTGCGCCGTGTGTGTCACACACAAAACCTGCTTGCCTTCCCCCATCTTCCAAATCATCTGCCCTACGGCATCGGCCTCCCTCCCGCCTACACCGGAGTCCGCCTCGTCAAATATACAACAAAAACACTCGTCAAAACCCATCCGCGCCGCCCGTAATGCCAACGCAAGCCTCGATAGCTCCCCACCAGAGGCTACCTTCGACAAAGCCTTCATCGGCTCCTGAGCATGCGCCGAAAACAAAAACTCTATGTCGTCTGCCCCCTCCTCTCCTAACTCTGCCGGCGTTAACTCAATATGAAACTGCGCCGTTGCTAAGTTCAGCTGCGCCAAATCCTCCTGGAGGGCCCCCTCTATCTCGTCCGCTGCCCTACGACGCGCCAACGACAAAACCTTCGCTAACCGCATGCTCTCAACATGCGCCTGCTCGTATTCTCGGGCAAATTGCTCCACCCGGGAAACATGCCCCCCCAACTCCTCCCACTCGCGTTGGAGCTCTTCATAGCGCTCCAAAACCTTCTCCAAACTGCCACCGTGTTTCCGAGAAAGGCGTTGCAAAATGTCCAGACGCTCCTCTGTCTCAGAGAGTCGGTGCGGATCAGCGTCTATGTCCTCAACATATTTCGAAAGCATCCGCCCTAACTCCCCCAATATGCTGTCACTCTCCTTCACCATCGCCTTCCACTCCAACGCAACATCATCCAACTTCCGCGCCTCGTCCAATAGGGCCTGCAACCTCCCAAGCAATGCCCCTATGCCCCCCTCCCCGGAAAGCAAACCCTCCGCATTCCCCAACGCCCACCTCAACTTCTCCGCCCCTCGTAACTTCTTCTTCTGCGCCTCCAACACCTCCTGCTCACCCCTCCTGGGCGCTATTTCAGAAATCTCTGAAAGCTGAAATTCTAAAAAACGCCTCCGCTTCTCAAGCTCTTCCCCCGTCTTCCCAAACGCCTCCTGCTGCTCTCCACACCCCTTCAAATGCGCCATCGCCTCGCGAAAGGCTCTCCACACTCCCCCCTCCTCGCGTAGCTTCCCAAACGCGTCTATAAACTTGCGCTGCGCAGAGGACTCCAACAAGTCCATAAACTCCCGCTGCCCCGCAATGTCCACAAACCCATGCATCAACTTGGAAAGCATGCCTACGGTGGCCAATGCCCCGTTCATGTATATTTTGCCGCGCCCGTCCCGGTGAATGCTCCTCTGTATCAACAGCTCGTCCCCCTCCACCGAAAACCCAAACTCCAAAAGACGCTGCTTCAACGGCTGGGTGCAACAAAATATGCCCTCCACCACCGCCTCCTTCGCCCCCTGCCTTATCCATCCTGCTTCCGCCCTCCTCCCGCATAATACGTTTAATGCATCCAAAATAATGCTCTTCCCTGCCCCCGTCTCCCCTGTCAATATTGTCAGGCCCGGCCCCAAACTCAACTCCAACTCCTTGGCAACTATAAATTGGCTTAGCTTCAGTAGGCGGAGCATCCTCTCTCTCCTGGACTCAATCCATCTTCAAAATGAGCCACCACCAAACAAATCCTCCACATCCTGCTCCGTGAAACTCTTTCCTAACTCCGCCTCCCCTCCCAGTATGCCTTGGACAAGCTCCCTCTTGCGCTGTTGCAGTGCGAGAATCTTCTCCTCCACCGTCCCCTTTGTTATGAGTTTGTAGCTGAATACTGTTCGCGTCTGCCCTATGCGGTGGGCCCTGTCTGTGGCTTGGTCTTCTACGGCGGGGTTCCACCAGGGATCATAGTGGATGACGTAGTCCGCCGCCGTCAGGTTGAGGCCGGAGCCTCCCGCCTTGAGGCTGATGAAAAACAACGGGGGCCCGCTGGGCTCATTGAAAGCATCCACACGCGCCATCCTGTCCTTGGTTCTCCCGTCCAAATAGAGGTAGCTATATTGCTTCTCCTCAACACCGCGTACCAAAAGCTGCAACATTTCCGTAAACTGGCTGAACACCAAAGCACGGTGGCCCTCATGCACCAACTCGTCCACCAACTGCCAAAACCGCTCAAACTTTGCAGAGGGCGGAAAACTTGTTATTCCGGGAACCTTCAGCAAACGCGGATCACAACACACCTGACGAAGCCGCATGAGTGCAGCCAAAATGGAAACACGTGAGCGGCCAAACCCCTGCTTCTCAATGGTTTCAAAAACCCTCCTGCGGCTCTCTTCCAAAACCTCACGGTAAAGGGCCGCCTGCTCCGCCTCCATCTCGCACCAAGCAATGGTTTCTGTCTTTGGCGGTAAGTCCTTGGCCACTTCTGTTTTGAGACGGCGCAGGACAAAAGGACGAATGCGTTGCTTCAAATGCTCCGCAATGCTCCTGTCATTTTGCATCGCAATGGGCCGCTCAAACCGGTTCAAAAAGGACTCTTCGTTGCCCAAAAAATGCGGCATCAAAAAATCAAAAATGCTCCACAACTCCTTCAAACGGTTTTCCAGAGGCGTCCCTGTCAACGCAACTCGGGCATCGGCCTTCATCATCTTGCATGCCTGGGCCGTCGCTGAGTCCGCATTCTTAATGTTTTGCGCCTCATCCAAAATGACAAAACGGAATGGAATTTTTCTGAGTTCTTCCAAATCGCGGCGAATCAACGCATATGAAGTCAACACCACATCCGCAGCTTCCAGGCTGGAGCGCTGCTCTTTTCTGTCTTGCCCATGCCAAATAATGCAACTCAACGAGGGAGCAAACCGCTCAATCTCACGCTCCCAGTTGGCCAAAACACTCGTGGGCGCAACCACCAAAGAAGGCTTGGTTCCCTCCTCCTGCTTCACCTTCAACAACAAGGCCAAACTTTGGACTGTCTTGCCCAAACCCATGTCATCCGCAAGGACTCCTGACAACTTCATCTGGTATAAAAACCAAAGCCAAGAAAGTCCGTCCGTCTGGTATCCACGCAAAACAGCCGCCAACCCTTCAGGGGAGGAAATGGTGGGTATGGCGTCTATCTCCCTCAAGCGGTCTATGGCCTTCTTCGCCCCTAAATCCATCTCCACACTGGCCATGTTTGAAATTAAATCCAAAGTGGGCGCTTGAGAGAGAGGTATCATCGCCTTGGGCTGCTCTAAAGAAAGCCCCGCCTCGTCCAATGCCCCTACTACTTTTCCCAACTCGTCTGCATTCAGCTGCGCAAAACTCCCATCCACCAGAGGAATATAACGCCGGTTGGAGGCCAACCACGCCCGCAATATGGACGGCTCCGCCCGTTGCTCATCAGCCAAAAACTCCGCCTTCAACTCAAACCAGTCAAAGTTGGCCATCCCTATGTGAATTTTGGGCTTCAAAAAAGAGCGCACACGTACTTGGGGCTTCTGCGCAAGCAACACTTCCCATTCCAAGGGAAACCCCGTCTTCCCTGAAGCCCAAAACTCAATGGCCGCATCCCCCGTCAACTCAAAACATTGGCTCGTCGCATTGTAGCTAAACCCCGCCGAAAACAACTGCGCCATAGCCTCTCGCTCCCGGCTGTTGGAGCGAAGCACCAACCAACGTTGCCCCGCATGCTCTTGTAACACATAGCCCACATCCGTCGAAACAGGCACCACGGGAACCAAAACCCGCTCGCCATATTTGGCCACCAACTTGGCGTGGACTTGCTCTATGCTCCCCTCCAATGTCACAATAAAAAAAGGCTCCAACCCCTCCTCCACCCTCAAACCCTCCGCGCGAAACCCCAAACGGTAGCGAGGCAACACCGAAGAAAGGTAGGAAAGCAGACTGTCCAAATGAGACAACGCAAAAAACTTGCTCGGCTCTGCAAACCACTTGCGTAAATGCCGCGGAGAAAAATCACTCTCCAGGTAATGGAGCGTCTGCCCACTCAAAACCCAACTCTGTAGGCCCGGAATGAGAATAACTTCCTTGAGTCCCACCACCTCCCCTCCCTCGTGCCTTAGCTGAAACTCCGCAACAAGCGCCTCTTCCTTCTGTGCCAAACAAAACAAAAACGCCAAAGGCTCCTTTGAAAAAACCAGCGGCGTCCCCCTGTAAATAACACGCCGCTCCTTCAACAAAGGAAATAAACCGGCCACCTCTTCGTCACTTAAAAAAATACGGCCGTCAAAACGCGTCTCCCGCTTCACCAACTCCTGAAATATCCTCTCATCCACAGGAGAAATACGTAGCCTCGCCTCCAACTGCCTCGCCACGTGCACACCCCCCTTCCCCGGCGCATCCAAACGACGTATGTCCACCGTCCAACGGCGGGTCTGCCCCTTCACGGAAGAGACACTCAAACGGTAGAAAAATTCAAGCTCCGGAATGGCTGAAAAGCCGGACCATTGCTCCATTTGCACCAACACCGGCTGCGAAGCAACACTGTCCGCCTTGGACTGGTTCTGGTTCGCACGTAACTTCGCAAGGTAGACAAGCGCCAACCCCACAACGTGCTTGCAGTGGGGACCCTTCTTCTCCCACCCCGCACAGCTACAGTTGGAGTTTATGCCTCCAGCGTCGGGCCCCACCTGTACCTCATAGCGTTGCCCTTGGGAGCCGGTTACTTGGCCTATAACGTGCGCGTCTTCAACCCCACTCAATAACACCCGACGCGTTTGGGCATAGGTGCGGCCCTTTTGGAAAACGGTGGGTTGAACTTCAGCCTTGAGGGGCTTTAGCCAACTGCCATCATCTGTTTCTGGAATTCTCATGGAAGAGCGCGGACGAAGCCCCCTTCCTAACAACTTCATCGCCCAACAGCCAGAAGTTTCATCCCCCTCCTCACCTCTCTCCCCAGTGCAACTTCTTGCGCAATACGCCAAAATAACTCAATGAGGGACTGCGTACGAGTAAAACCCGGTTCTCCGCCTCCTCAATCTCTATCCAATCCCCACTCTTCAACGGAATCCCCCCCGTCCCGTCTATTGTCAAAAAAACGTCATTCACCTCCCGCTTGAGTACAATTCGTATTTTCTGGCTCGAGGGAACAACAATGGGGCGCTGTGTCAGGGCATGCGGACAAATCGGCGTCAAAATAAGGCAATCCACGGCAGGGTGGACAATCGGACCCCCAGCCGCTAAACAATAGGCCGTTGAGCCCGTCGGCGTGGAGCAAATAATACCGTCGGACTTGTAGACGGCTACCAACTCCCCCTCTATCCACGCTTCGTGGTCTACCATCCGCGCTAATACCCCCTTGTTCACCACAACATCATTCAACGCCTCATCCGCAAAAACACACCCCCCTTCACGAAAAAGCCTACACGACAACTTCATCCTCGAGTCCACCTGCCCCCCACCCGCCAATAACGCCTCCAATGCCCCCTCCACCTCCTCCTTCGCCGTCTCCGTTAGAAAACCTAGGGAGCCTAGGTTAATGCCCAATATGGGTACGGGACGCCCCGCCAATAAACGCGCCCCCTGTATGAGTGTCCCATCCCCACCTAATACTAATAACAACTCCGCCGCCTCCCTTAACTCCTCCTCCGGTGCCCCCTCCCACCCCAACTCCTCCGCCAAACCCACGCCTGCTAGAAAAGTCTGCCGCGAAAACCGGGCCTTCAAAAACTTCGCCAAGGCCAAAGCCTGCGCCTGGCCAGGCTTGGCTATAAGGACAATGTTCTTCACCGTATCCACGGCATCCACATAGGCCATATGAAGGGTTTTATCTCCAAATATTTGAGGGCTTTTGACATGCCTTCCTTTTCGTGCAAGTTTTCGCCCGAAGCCTTGAGTCGTCTATGGATTTATTTGAGCAGGCAGCTGGCCAGGACTCCCACTTGCGCGCCCCTCTGGCAGAGCGCATGCGCCCACGCAACTTGGACGAATTCCTCGGACAAACACACCTGGTAGGCCCCGGAAAACTGATACGGCGGGCCATCGAAACCGGTAACCTCCCCTCCCTGGTCTTTTGGGGCCCCCCCGGCAGCGGAAAAACCACCCTCGCCCGCCTCATCGCCCATGCAACCCGTGGCGCGTTTGAGCCCATCTCCGCTGTCAACGCCGGCGTCCGAGAGCTTCGAGAAACCGTCACCAAAGCACAAGAGCGCTGGCGCTTCCACCGGCAGCTGACTTTGCTCTTCGTGGACGAAATCCACCGCTTCAACAAAGCCCAACAGGACGCACTGCTCCCTTATGTCGAAAACGGTACGCTCATCCTCCTCGGGGCTACCACCGAAAACCCCTCCTTTGAAATAAATGCAGCTCTGCTCTCCAGGCTTCGCGTGGTCAGCCTCTATGCCTTGGACGAAGAGCAACTTCGACATCTGCTCTCACAAGCCCTGGAAAACGAGCGCGGGTTCGGCGGAAAATTGCAGGTGGACGAAGACGCCCTCACCCTCATTGCACAAAATGCCTATGGGGACGCGCGCCAAGCCTTAACCATGCTCGAAATGTGCGCCTTCCACGCCAAAAACAATGTCACCCTCAAAACAGTGGAGGAAGCCATGCAACAAAACAGCTTCCTCTATGACAAACACGGGGAGGAGCACTATAACGTCGTCTCCGCCTTCATTAAGTCCATGCGCGGTTCAGACCCGGACGCAGCCGTCTATTGGATGGCACGTATGCTGGAGTCCGGCGAGGAGCCCCGCTTCGTCGCCAGGCGTATGGTTATTTTTGCCTCCGAAGACGTCGGAAATGCAGAGCCACGAGGCTTGCTCGTGGCTGTTGCCGCTATGCAGGCTGTGGAAATGCTCGGTATGCCCGAGGGCCGCCTCCCTCTTACTCAGGCGGTTACCTTCCTCGCTATGGCCCCTAAATCCAATACCGCTATCTCCACCTACCACCTCGCCAAAGACTCCATCCAACGCTATGGCCCCCTCCCCGTCCCCCTCCACCTGCGTAATGCCCCCACCCAGCTGATGAAGTCCATGGGTTATGCCGCAGGCTACCAATACCCCCATAACTTCAGCGGACACTATGTCGTCGAAAATTATCTCCCCGAAGGCCTGCGCGCCGAGCGCTTCTTCTTCCCCTCTGGCAACGGAGAGGAGCTCGCTGTCCAAACCCGCTATGCACAACTGCAAAAACTAAAACAACCTAAGGAGCCCGGCGAAAACGGTTAGGGCTTGCCCAAAACTTCCATCTGCGCGCGCATATGCCTTGCGGCAAGCCCTCGGTGGGACACTTCGGCCTTCTCCTCTCGCGTCAACTCGGCCATGGTTTTGCCGGTGGGAAGCTCAAACAGCGGGTCATACCCAAAACCGTGGGGGCCACGCGGCGCGTAGGCTATCCTCCCGTGGCACACCCCCTCGGAAAAAACCACCCCCCCTCCCGGAAATGCCAAACATAGGACACATGCAAAATGTGCCGCCCGCTGCCCTTCTGGACAGCCTTTGAGTTCGTCTAAAAGCCGGGCAATACGCTCGGCATCGCTCGAAGCATAACGGGCAGAATGGACGCCCGGCCTGCCTTGCAACGCATCCACGCATAAACCCGAATCGTCCGCCAGGCTCGGCAACTTTGAAGCCTCAGCAAAAGCTTGTGCCTTTCGCTCTGCATTCTCAGCAAAGCTCGCACCGGACTCTTCTATGTCCAAATGAAGCCCCACCTCAGCCGGTGTCAGCAACGTCGCAACACCTTCAAATAATGTGGAAAATTCTCGGAGTTTCCCCGCGTTTTGACTGGCAAGCACCACCCTCATCCGCCCAATACCTTCTTCTGAATTTGTATCAACTCCTCCACCGCACCAAACCCCGCCTCCAACATCTCATTGAGTTTGTCTTGGCTGAAACTGCCCTTCTCCGCCGTCCCCTGTATCTCAACAAGTTTTCGCCCCTCCAGCGCTACCAAATTCATGTCAACTTCAGCGGTAGAATCCTCTGCATAGTCGAGGTCTACAACAGTATGCCCCTTGCAAATACCCACGGAAACAGCAGCCAGCGGCACCAATTTGGGCATGCTCAACAAACGCCCATCCCCCTTCATCTTCCTCATGGCCAAAACCAGGGCCACATAGGCCCCTGTAATGGACGCCGTCCGCGTCCCACCATCCGCTTGAATCACATCACAATCCAACGTCAACGTTCGACTGCCCAAGGCCTTCAAGTCAATGCAAGCACGTAAACTCCGGCCAATCAGCCTCTGAATCTCCAGCGTCCTCCCTGACTGCTTTCCTTTGGCCGCTTCGCGCTGCATCCGTTCCTGCGTCGCACGCGGCAACATCCCATATTCGGCCGTCACCCACCCCAAACCCGTTCCAAGCATATGCGCCGGCACTCGCTCCTCAACAGAGCAAGTGACTCGCACGTGCGTGTTGCCAAACTCAACTTGCACAGAGCCTTCTGCATGCAAAGAAACATTCGGAATCATTTGAACAGGCCGCATTGAAAGCAAACTTCGTTGTTTGGAGCGCATGGCACCCCCTTCTATTGTTGAGAAACATTTTCGCGTTGCAAAAACTTCATGATGCCTTGGGTAACCGCCTTGCTCAACAAACGCTGGTAGTTGACATCCTTCAGCCTCTTGAGCTCTCCTTCATGAGAAACAAACCCAAACTCTACTAAAATGGCCGGCGCGTTTAGTCCCGCCAAAACCCAAAAAAGCGCTTGCTGTACACCACGGTCTCTGGCCCCACTTGTACGAATGAGGGCCTCGTGTACGACATGCGCAAGCCGCGAAGACTCCGTGTGGAATTGCGTTCGCCGTAAGTCTTCAAGTATTTTTTCAATCATGTCAGCATGCTGAGGCTTTTCACCCAAGGCCTTGTTCTCAAATGCAGCCACCCGACGCGCATGCTCCGTCGAAGCCCGGGCCGCAAGAAAATAAGTCTCAATCCCATGGCTCTTTTGGCGGCGCCCATGCGGCATCGCGTTGGCGTGCAAGGAAACAAATACCGCCGGCTCCCTTTCATTGGCTCGCCTGACTCGCTCCTGCAACGCTACCCATATGTCCCCCTCCCTCGTTAGGTGGACTTCAAAACCTTGTTGCTCCAAATCCGCCTTGAGCAACAAAGCCAACTCCAACGCAAAATCCTTCTCAAAAAAATCCCCCGCTTGCGCCCCTAGCTGCGCACCACCATGGCCTGGATCTAAAACAACCACTGGCGCCGCAAGCCATAACATCCTCTCCAAAAGTAACGGAAAAACCCAGTTCATCTCACAATGGCTCCCCTCGGGGCTCGCCCTCCCTCGCCTCCTTTCCTTCATTGGAATTGTCTAACTGCCTAAACCCACAAAAACATAACCCAGACGTATCAGCTCCAGGACAATCTCCGAACACTTGGCGTCATCATCCTCTGAATGGTCCAGTACCAATTGAAAAATACCATGGTTGTAAATCAACTGGAACGTATTCAACTGCTCCTTGCTGAGCTCACACAACAGAGGCTCCAATGGCTTGGCTGCTGCCAATACGCTCGTCACCGCAGGCAAACCCTCAAGACGCTGAATCTCATCATATTGACGCAATGCCTCCATCAACAAAACTTCAATGGGCTCCTCTATCTCGTTTAGAAAGTCTGCCCCGTCTATCCCCAATAACTCAAACTCGCCTTCATTCCAGGTGACAATCCGCGAAAAACTCTTTTGCGGCGATAGGCTCGGATTCCCCTCTATCGCTGCATGGTAAACCTGCCCCTGCCGCATGTAAATACGCCCCTCTTTGGCTTCCCCCCCCCCCGGCTGCCCCTCCTTCTCCTGGCGTACCACCAACATGCCCGTCTTCTTTGAGTTGTGAAAAAGTTGTAGCAAATCCGGAAGCGGCAACGCCTTGAGTTGCCCCATGACTCCTGTCTTCGTAATACGAGAGGCGTTGACTGCCGCCGTTCGCACCAGGTGCTCCTTCGCCTCCGCACCCTCCGCTATCGGTAACTCCGTTCGCAATAAGTCAAACGCAGAAATGCCTATGCGAATACGGTCCCCCTCCTGCAAAATCTTCGCCGGTACCCTCTCCTCGTTGACAAATGTACCATTGGTAGAGCCCAAATCCTCCAAAAAAACCTTGCCGTCTGAAAGCGTAATCCTCGCGTGCTTGCGCGATACCATGTCCTCAGAAAGATAAATGTCCATCTCCGGCTTGCGACCAATAATAACCGGTTGGTCCGCTCGCACAGGAAACTCCCCGCCTGCATACTTCCCCGATATGAATTTGAGGACATAATTGCCTCCAGAATTGGAACTCAACTCAATGCCTCCATTGACCAAACCAAAAACACGTTCCCTCTCACCTCTTCTCAATCAAATTCATATACATCCTCGCAACCCGATGACTTGGGTCCCTCTGGAGCACATATTCCCATGCAACCTTCGCTTCCGCTGGCCGGTCTAGCGAATATAATACCCAACCGTAGCGCACCCTCGCCGGAAGATAGTCCGGCTGCATCTGCAAAATATGACTCAACTGCCCCAATGCCTCCTCCTTCTCCCCACCCTCCATATGAGCATTGGCCAGCTTTAAACGAATGTCTACAAACTCAGGGCATAATTCCAACGCCCGCCGGTATTCCGCTACACCCTTGCCAGGCCAACCAGCTGCCGTCAAAATCTCCCCAATCTCCAAATAACGGTTGGCTACTTTCTGCTTGACGTAGGCGTCTAATTCCCCTGCCGGACTTAGACGAGCATGCCTCGCCTTCTCCTGCGCCTCCCGCGCCTCCTCATAGAGGCCCATCTCCCCTAACGTCAAAGACAACCCCAACCACGCATCCGCATAACTCGAATTGAGCTCAACCGCAGATTCAAAAAATCCCTTCGCCTCCTCTAATGTCTGCCTCTCGTGCGCCATCATCCCCAACATGAAAAAAACATCCGCATACCGCCCCCCAGCTTCGACAACCTTCCGTAGGCAATCCTCCGCCTCATAGTATTGGTTCTTCTCAAAAAAACCCTTCCCCAATACCACCTGCTGCCAAATCGCTTCATTCATAAATCAACCTCTCCTCTTTCTGAAGCTTGCCATCTGCCTCTCTCTTTAGAAAAAACGAACGCCTGCCCGTTCGCCCTCCCTCCCCCTCCCTTTCAAACTCCTGGCTTATACGCGCCCCTCCTCGCTCTACTCGTATGTTCCATCCCAGTGCGCCAGGCACCCCCTCCACCTCCTCTTGTTCACCAAGAAACCACAACACCGCCTCAAGTCGAGGAAAACATCCCTGTGTCGCCTTCCACATCCCCCCTTCATACACGAATTCCACACGCTCAAACCCTAAAGAACGAATGTATTGCTCTTTTTTTGCATGCAAAACGCTCCATACCCCATCTAAATCCAATGTGCCCACAATATGGGCCCGCTTCCCGCCCTCCTCTACCACAACCGTTAGACGCTGAAAAAACATCCGCTGTACCCGAAATGCACCCCCTCCTATCCGCCACTCCTCCCCACTGGCCCTGCCCTCACATGCCTTCAGCTGACTTAATACTTCAATTTCAGGATTTTTCCACAACGCACACCCCACCCCCCATAGGGCAACAACCATGTGAAATATCCCTAAACCACTTCGTGTCCCCATGGCCAATGCTACCTCAACAAACCCAATCGCTTCACTCGGAAACAACCGCCTGCCCAACAGCATCCTCCACCCTCAACCGCCCAAGCAAAACCCCCGCCTCCTTCACCGCCCTCGAATTGGGATGGCCTTGCAACAAACGCTCTAAACTCTCCCTCGCCGCGGACTTGTCCCCCAATGCAAGGTGCGCCCTATATAAACCTAGAAACACATCCCCCTCAAAACCAGCGTCCCCATAGTCACGGGCAACATTCTCAAGCCTCCCTATAACAGCAGGCCAATACTTCCGTTTTTCATAAAATCCAGCAACATATAATTCATGCCGCGCCAAACGCTTGTGGGTTTTTAACAACAATCCTTGAGCTTCTTTCACATGCTCTGAGTTGGGGTAGTCCCTCATAAATGCCAATAACGCAGAACGCGCTGCACGAATGGCCGTCTGCTCCTTCTCATACGAAGGCGGAAGCATGAAAAACCCCGAAGGCATCTCCTCAAAATAGGTGAGCGCTAAACGAAACTTCGCCCAGTCCGCTTTCGCATTCGTTGGATGACTCTTCACAAAATCCTCATAGCGAACCCTCGCCGAAATGGAGTCCGCCCTCGCAAAGTCCACATCCGCTAAACGCAATTCCGCCGTCGCCGCAACATCCGAATAGGGAAACTTCGTGACAACCCGCTCATAATAACGCTGCGCCACCACCCAGTCCTTCTTCTCGTATGCAAGCTCCCCTCGCCTTAAATTCTCCTGCGCCTCATCCGAATACGTCAGCAGGAGAGTCTCTGAAGACGTCGTCGCACAAGCCAAATAAAGACAACTGAATAAGTACCATTTTCTCATGACACGTATAACCTATTCTTCTTTTGAAAATGCTTCAACCTGCGTCTTCAGGCACCCCTATAGCTCATTTCCTCTAAATGAGCACCCTATATAAAACGCAATATATTCTGCGTTTGAAATTCAAGGCCGTTTATGCCTTAACTTTGCTATGCATCCTATTACTGCACGCTTCCTGTCTTTCTCCTCCTCCAAAAAAACACTGCTCCTCCTCCAAAAAGGAATGCCTGTTGATTCAGAAGAGCTCTGTTTCGCCGAGGCCGCCAAAAGCAGACTTGAGTTGGCAGAGCTCATTTTAAACTCCAAAAGCAGCAAACCCGAAGGTGTGCAACGCGCCCTGTTTTGGCTCTCCCTCAAAGCAACACTCGTCAGCCTCCAGCAAAACCCAATGTTTATCCCTATATTTTCAGAAACAGAATCCGCGCTTCTGGCAGAAGGCGCAACCGCAGAGCAAATGGAATCCCTGTTCCTATCCTGCCTGTTTGAAGAAGCTTATGAGAGCGAACATGACTTTTCAGTCTTTGACGCCGCATTTGTTCTGGAGTCCATTCAAACACTTTCCCATTTGGCATCTTTTGACGAAAACAAACTCGAAACCTTGAGACTGGATTTTGAAAAAAATATTAAAACAATTCCGGCTTCCCAACAGAGCATCTTCAACACCTTCTTCAATGAATTCTTCGAAGAAGGACTCGAAATCCCTTCTGAAAAACACATCGAAGCCCTCTATGCGCACTCTCCTTCCCTAGACGAAGCAGAATTGAGTGCATTCTTGGATTTTTTGGAAACCAAAAAAATGATTGGCCCTTTGAGAAAACAAAAACTCCTCTCTAAAGCCCTGCAACCCAAAGAATCCCTTTGACACTTCTCCCCCCCTCCCTCACAAGTCTAAAAAACGTTGATAGACAACCTGCATAAAGGCTTTGCCTTTTCTAAGGGCTGCTTCTTTGTCTTCACAGTTTATTTCAAAAACCACTCTCTTCACATTGGTGTCATAAACAAGCTGGCAGCTGCCTTCAACAACTCCAAAACCACCCACATAAGAGAAAAATGCAAGCCCTGAGTTTTCAATAGAAAATATATCTCTCCCAAACTCAAAATCATCCGCCCCCATTCCAAGTTGCACCAATAACGTCTTGGCAATGTCTGTTTGGGAGCCTATTTGAGAAATACGCACTCCCCTCCAAGTGTCTTTCATGGGCTCCCCAAAAAACAATATAGGAATATGAAACCTCTCGGGAATCAATCTGTTCGTCAAATGTTCAGGAAGGTGGTGGCCATGGTCTGCAACCAAAATAAACAGTGTGTTCTTATACCATTCTCTCTCCTTGGCCTTCCGAAAAAAAACCTCCAGCGACTTGTCCGTATAATAGGCTGTACTCCTAAATTTGGATTGCAAGTCATCTCCGGAAAAATGCCTTTCTCCAGGAACTTCAAAAGGTTCATGGTTGCTTAAGGTGAGTACTGTTGAAAAAAATGGGAGCGGTTCCTTGTCTAAGAAATCTACCAAAAAATCCAAAACAACACCATCATGAGCCCCCCACTTGGAATTCTTTTCACTTCGACGAAAAAAACCCTCGTCTATAAGCTTGTCCGTCCCCTGACTTAACAAAAAAGACTTTATATTAAAAAAAGCTGCGTCCCCTCCATAAATAAAAGAGGTTGCATACCCTTCTCGCTTGAGACTCTTTATGATGGAGGGAAGCTTTTCATTCTTCTCAGGAATTGTAATGATGGATTGGTTCTCCTGTGAAGGAAATCCACTGAGTATGCCCACAAGCCCCTTGTCTGTCCTGTCCCCCGTCGCATAGAAATTCTCAAAAAAAATCGACCGGCTCACCAACCCATCCAAAAAGGGTGTTGCCTCAACCTCCCCCCCTAATGCCTTCATTAAACCCGCTGAAAACGATTCTAAAATGATAAGCACAACATTGGGCCTCCCCGAAACCAAAATAGGCGTCCCTGCCGTAGGAGACTGCAAAACTTCTTTCATTATTTCACCAGCCTCACCCGGAGAGTATTCTATGTGAGGGTTTGTGGTGGTCCGGAATGTCTTCCAAATGTTATGCAGTAAATTCCACTCCGTGTTCAGCGCTGCATGGTTTAGAATGTGGTTGCTTGAAAAATAAACGGCAGATTGATTCATGGTCGCAACCCCTAACCCACCACGAATAATAATGAATACCCCAATGCATATCAAAATGAAACCTCCCCCCCCAGCCCATGTCCTCACTGCAGGAACCTGTATGCCCCTCAGCATAAAATGCCCCAGAGAAAAGCCCATAACCACCATTAAAACAAAAACAATAATGGAAATAACCATGGGCGAAGAAAGAGCGCTGATGACGGACTCTCGAGGAAATTTTAGGAAAACCTCAATGGCACGGTAGTTGAGCTTGCTCCCCCACTCACGGTAAATATTTAAATCCACTACGTTTAGGAGAGATACTATCATGACAAGCATGTTTTGGTATATAACCAAAAATACTTTCCAAACCCTGGGGGAAAGAGGGAGTGTGCTCAGAATTGTCCCAACAAGGAAGGGCAAAATTAGAAAATAGCCCGCCATCGACAAGTCCTGCCGCAAAGCAAAATAAAATATTTGCAAAAATTCCCAAAAGGCAACACCTTCAAATGAAGGCCAATGCCAAAAGACAAACACCAAACGCCAAACAACAAAATAAAGCAACCAACAAAAAATGAACTTGATTGCTAGGCGCACGAAAGCATGTCTTCTATAAAGAAATAAGTCCTATGCAAGCCAAGCCGAAAACCATGGGCCCTGGCTTGCCCAAAAACTCAACGCTTGGAGAATTGGAAACGCTTGCGGGCTCCTGGACGCCCGTATTTCTTGCGCTCAACAGCACGCGCATCCCGCGTCAACAGGCCCGCCTTCTTGAGTGGAAGCCGAAAATCCGGATTGAGCTTGCACAAAGCCCGCGCCAACCCGTGGCGAATCGCCCCCGCCTGCCCGGACAACCCGCCCCCTCGTACATTCACTTGAATGTCCACCTTCCCAAGCTGCTCCAAAATTTGCAACGGCTGCTGGAGAATCATTTTTGAAGTCTCCCGGCTAAAATAGCCATCCAAGGAGCGCCCGTTGACAACAACCTCCCCCGTCCCCGGTTGAATCACCACCCTCGCGGTGGATTCCTTGCGGCGGCCTGTTCCATAAAAAGACGTTAATTCTGCCATTGCCATGTCTCTCAAAAAAAAATTAAACCTTCAAGTCCAAATTTCGGGGTTGCTGGGCAATATGGGGATGTTCTGCTGTCGCATAAACACGGAGTTTGGTCATCATCTGCCTTCCCAACGCGTTGCGCGGCAACATCCGTCGAACAGCATTGAGGATAATGTCTTCCGGGTGGCGCTCCTGAAGCTTTTCATAGGTGGTTATTTTGAGGCCACCAGGAAAACCTGCATTGGGATGCCGGTAATAAAGTTTCTCGGACTCTTTCCTCCCTGTCACTCGCACCTTCGCCGCATTGACGACAATGACATGGTCTCCTGTGTCCATTGAAGGCGTATAAATGGCCTTGTGCTTGCCCTTCAGAATGCTCGCAATTTGGCTCGCAATACGACCGAGGATTTTGCCATCCACATCCACTATAAACCAAGAGCGCTGAATATCCTCGGGCTTGGCGCTGTATGTCCTCTGCGGCATCTCTTCAAACTCCATTCTCTAACCTGAAAACAAGTGCCCATCTCACTGGGAGGAGGTTGCTTATTGAGGGAATGGCTAAATGTCAAGTCCCATGCGCAAAACATCTGCCTAAACCTTTAAATTATACCCAATCCCACATTTCGTCTTGCCCATTTGCCTGCAGCCCTAAAACCGAATAAACAACCCTAAGCAACCAAAACCTCGCCTCACCTACATGCCACCTATCATGAATGCTGAACAACTGATTGCACAAATGGACCGCGGAGAATTTCTCGCACAATTGAGTCGTCTGGCTCAAAACGCTGTAACTGAGCCCATAAACCCCATCAGCTATGGTTGCGAAGAATGTGCTCGCTGTGCGCACTGCACCTTCTGCCGACAGTGCCAAGACTGCTATCAATGTACACACTGCATTCGCTGTAAGCTGTGCAACAACTCCGTGCATTGCCTGGACTGCACCTCTATGTCCAACTGCGCTTATTGCATCCAGTCAGAAGGCTGCGGCGACAGCGCCTATCTCGTCTTGAGTCGAAACCTCACAGAGTGCAACTATTGCTTCGGTTGCGTCGGCCTTAATAGAAAGGACTTCCATATCCTCAACCAAAGCTTTTCCAAAAAAGCCTATTTCAAACTCACCGCACAGCTTCGAAAAGAGTTGGGGCTATAGGTCGCTTTCAGGTTAACTTAAAACCCGCCTAAGCCGAGCGCTTCTCTTGCGCAAACTGCAACCGCGGCTCCGCCTTTCGCAAAACAACCTCTTCTGTCACTTCACAGGACACAATGCCTTTGCGGTAGGGGACGTCATACATGAGGTCCAACATGAGCTCTTCAAGAATGGAACGCAATCCGCGGGCGCCTGTGTTGCGACGCATCGCCTCTTGCGCAATGGCTGCAAACGCCGCAGGCGTGAATGTCAACTTCACCTTCTCCAACTCAAACAACCATTGGTATTGCTTGGAGAGCGCATTCTTCGGCTGCGTCAGAATGGTCACCAAATCTTCCTCCTTCAAACCATCCAGTGTCGCAATAATGGGCAAGCGCCCAATGAATTCAGGAATCATCCCAAACCGCATCAAGTCACAAGGCTCCACCTGCCTTAGCCAATCCCCCGCGCTGCGCTCATGAGGCCCCTCCAACTGCGCACCAAAACCCAAACCCTTCTCCCCTATCCGCTGCTTAATAATTAACTCCAGGCCGTTGAATGCCCCTCCACAAATAAACAAAATGTCCTTCGTGTTCACCTGCAAGGACTCGTGCTGGCCATATTTCTTGGCACCCTTGGGCGTTACGTTCGCTCGCGTCCCCTCAATAATCTTCAATAGGGCCTGCTGCACACCCTCACCCCCCACATCCCTTGAGGGAGAGGGCGCATCCGTCTTGCGGGCAATTTTATCAATCTCATCAATAAACACTATCCCCTTGGACGCTCGCTCTACGTCATATTCCGCATTCTGGAGCAGGTTCTGAATAATGTTCTCAACATCCTCTCCCACATAGCCTGCTTCGGTTAGGCTCGTCGCATCCGCAATCGTAAACGGTACCTTCAACAGCTTGGCCAATGACTGCGCAAGCAAAGTCTTCCCCGAGCCTGTCGGCCCCAAAAGCAAAACATTGGACTTCGCTAACTCAAACTCCCCGTTCTTCCTCTGTGCACCACGGGACTTCGCCGGCTTTTTGACGTAAACCCGCTTGTAGTGGTTATAAACCGCAACAGACAAAACTTTCTTCGCTTGCTCCTGCCCCACCACATAACCATCTAAAAAATTCTTAATCTCCAGAGGAACCGGCAAATGGACCGGCGGCTGGGCGCCCTCCTCTTGGCTCTCCCCTATAATCTCATCACACAAACGAATGCATTCGTCGCAAATATAAACAGCCGGGCCTGCAATCAACTTGCGGACTTCCCTCTGCGGCTTCCCACAGAAGGAACATGATAAACCCCCACTTTGCTCACCCTTTTTCACCAAAACCTCCTCTTCTGCTCGCACACCCCCCATTGCCCCCTTGTGTATTCACAAAAATAAAAAACTTCCTAGAAAATAATAGGCCCATTAACTGCGCACTTTCCAGGCTATGGACCAGTTGACGACGGCTTGGTCCCCATCATAGGGCGCAAATGGCCACTTCCCCATCTCCTGCAACAAACAAGACTCCAAACTCTTCCCCTTGTAGCGCGCATGCTCTACCCAAAGGTTGTTTACCCGCCCATTGTTCGCAATCGTAAACCCAATCGGAATCTTCACAAGGTCCCCTCGGTTCCACCCGTCCGTCGTCTTGACGTTGTTCTGCAAACAGGACAATAACCTGCGCTCATTTGCGGACAATACTTGTTTGATGCTGTCCGGGTTCCACTGAATGTCTGTTACCATATCATCCATCCACGCCCCCCCACCCCCTCCTTTGTTCCCCCCCTCTGCCACCACCGAACGCCGCACCCCTGTCGGACTTTTGCTGTCTTGGTAGGTCAGCAATATGTCCTTCTCCTTGGGCGGCGCCTTCGCAGAACGATGAATGCTCACAATGTCCGAGCTGAAACCCGCAAATGCCAAACTGTCTGTGGACTCCGTTGTCTTGCTCTTCGCTAAATCCGTGCTGATGTAAGATACGGCTACTGAGCTCGCCAGCAAAAGCACCAATACCCCAACAGCAGCTATGAAACGCCGCTTCCGCTTCAGCGCAGCCCGCTTCTCCGCAAGTACCTCAACACGCCGCTTCGCCTTCGCCTTCTCCAATGCAACAGCAAAAACCCCTACCCCCCGAAGAGGCCGAAATGCCTCTCCTCCCAACTCCTTCACCTCCGTGTCCTCCCCTAACTCCCCTTCTAAAATCTTCTGCGCCAATTGCTCTTGGTCCAATGGACCTAAAATTAATGCTCCTTGACGAAACAACCAACGACTCGACATACCCTCAAAACCCTCCGAAGTTGTTGCCCTCTGGCTCTGATGCTCTACTCATAGGCTGTATGGTTATCAATCTCAACTCCCAATGCCAACCATTCAACTCCCTTTCCTGAACACCTGTTTACAAGCAAAAACCCTGTGGTGTCCGCTCGGCAAATGTATGTGCGAGCTCCCAAACAACACCTCCTTGTATGGCTCCTCTTCGCCCTAGCTTATTTATAAACCCATTTTGCCGCGTTTCACTGCCTTGCCAAAAAATAGGCCACATAGGTCGCCAATAGCCCTAAAATAACACTGGAAAAAATGTAGAGCAGGGCCGCTTGCGTGTGCCCTTCCCTCAAGAGGACAATACTCTCGTTGGAAAATGCAGAAAAGGTGGTGAACCCGCCTACTACACCCGTCGCCAAAAACAACTTCCATTCATGCGAAAGTTGCCCCCTGTCAAAAAAACCAAAAATAACCCCAACCAAAAAACAACCCAAAAGGTTCACCACCAGCGTGCCTAACGGAAAAACCGAGGCCGCCTTGCCTTGTATCAACAACGACAATATGTAACGAAAAACCCCGCCTATAAAACTGCCCGCCCCTATGGCCAAAATAAGCCTCACCAAAGCCTCCTCCCATAAAATTCCAAAAATGCCGCCCACCCCCCTCTTGCCCTCTTAGGGGGCCCCTCCTCTTCGCCTCTCGTCATATTTGCTCAATAAGTCCGCAATGGCTTCCCGCAAATACTCGCTCTGGCGTATGCGCGTCCTCTGCGCAAGCTGTTTGAGTGCATGCAATTTGACGTCGTTGAGACGGAAAACAACAGACAACAAACGCTCTTTTGTTGGCTCCATGTAGCATAGAGTCCCACATCTTCGAGAGCTGTCAAATTTTTGGGCCCCTATGCAAGCCTCTCTTTAGGGCCGTTTGTCATTCATTCGCCCGGAGCGAAATACCTCCAAATCCACCGTCGCAAAACGGTAGCCCGCTGCTTGTAGGGCGCGAATGCATTGTGCCCTAAATTCTATGTCCGCCAAACTTGCAAAGGCTTCTTGCCCTATTTCAATACGCGCAATCTCTCCATGGTGCCGTATGCGAAACTCCCTCAACCCCATCTGCCTCAGCGCAGCTTCAGCGCAAGCTATTCGTTCCAACGTGGAAGCACTCAAGGCTTCACCATAGGGAATGCGCGTCGCTAAACAGGCCGCTTGCGGCCTGTCCCAGTTGGGCAGCCCCAACTGCAAAGCGTAGGTGCGAATTTCTTGCTTGCTAAAACCCGCCTCCGCCAAAACGGAATATATGTTGCCCTCCCTCAACGCACGCCTCCCTGGACGGTGCTCCAACTCATCCCCCGCATGGCTGCCATCCAAAATAACGTCCAAGGCCAACTGCGCCTGCAACTCCTTCAACCCTCGCACCAAATTTCGTTTGCAGAAAAAACAACGCTCCCAACCGTTCTTCACTATGTCGGCGTCCTCCAGTGGGTATGCCTCCAACCAGCAATGTCGTACGCCCAACTGCTCGGCCACAACCTTCGCACTCTCCATCTCCTCTTGAGTGAAAAAAGCAGAGCGCGCTGTCGCCGCAACCACATGCTTGCTGCCCAATACCTCTTGTGCCAACTTGAGTACCAACCCTGAGTCCACCCCCCCGGAAAGCGCAACCAGTGCGGAAGAGAAAGGCTTTAGCTTCTCGCAAACCTCGCGCAGCCGCGGCTGCCCCCATAGGCTTTCGGTGGCTTGTGTTCGCTTCGGCATGTCACCCCAAAGGAGAAAAAAAGGCTATTTCTTCTTCTTGCGCGCCTTCGCCACCACCGGCTTCTTCTTCGCCACCTTCTTCGCCGGCTTGCTTGCCACCACCGGCTTCTTCACAAACTTGGAGGGCTTTGCTTTGCTTGCCACTTTGCCTGCTGCCTTGCTCGCTTTTGCAGAAGCCTTCCCCGGAGAAGTGCGCGCAGGCTTGGAGGGCTTCTCCATCAGCAAACGCTTTGGCTGCGCCTTCGGAGGCTTTGCCGGCTTCGCCCGCTTCTTGGAAACCAAAGGCTGCTGCTTGGGCCTCTCCAACAACTCCATCTGCACACGGGAGGCCTCCATCGTCTTCATCTCCTCCTCCCCCAATGCCCCTAAGTCAAAAAGCGCCCTCAATACCTTGTGCGCGCCTTCTTCTACGCCTTCTTCGTCTGAGTGTATGAGTACCTCCGGAGAAGGGGGCGGCTCATAGGGCTCTGTAATGCCCACAAAATTCGGAATCTCCCCCGAAAGCGCCTTCTTGTAGCGGCCCGTGCTGTCCCGCTGAATCAACACCTCCGTCGGACAATCCACAAACACTTCAACAAAACGTACTATGGTGCGGCGCGCCTCCTCTCGCAAACTCTTGGAGGGGCTAACTGCGGCTACCAAGGTGGCTACCTGGTTGCGCGTCAACAACTCGGCCAGGTAGCCCAAACGCCTCACAACCGTGGCGCGCCCCTCAGGGCTCTCACTGTTCTCCGGAAGCAAAAGGTTTAGTTCATTTTCGTCTAAAATCTCAACGCGGCGGTCAACCTGTCGCAAGCGCGCTGCAATATATCTCGCAATGGTTGATTTTCCGCTGCCGGACATGCCTGTCAGCCAAATTGCAAAGCCATTCTGTTGCGCCATGTTTCTCCGGTGGAAATGGGGAAAGAGAGAAAAAAACAACACGCCTAGGCCTATATCGCAAATGCTCCTCTTTTTCGAGCTTCAAAACAAACACGCGTCCAGCGCCCCAAACATATAAAACCCCCGCCCCTGCCCTGGGGCCTAAACCATGCCACCTCCCTCCACCCCTCCTTCCCTGTTGCAACCACCATCTGCATGAGCCCCGGCCATAACAACTGCCCCCCCGGCGCTAAACTCCGAATGTCTGCCTTGGAAAGCTCAGCCTCCCCATCCGGGTGCGAGTGTACACAACATGCCAGCCGCGAGTGCCTCTCCTCCTCCCGACGCAATAACTCAACCCACCCACCCCCCACCCTAAAGGCTTGGCGCCTATGCCCAGCAACATTGTCCATCGGCTGCCACTCCCACTCCCCCTCAACAGAAACCAACAATAATCCACACGCCTCCTGCGGCCAGGCCCCCTGCATGTATGCCAACACCCTCTCCAGGGCCACCCACCCCCAGGGGGCTTGCTCCCAATCCCCTGCCTTCACCCCCCACCCCATAACTCTACCTCGCCCCAACACCCTATGCTTCCCCCTCCAGCCCCCGGGGGAAAACCCAAACTCAACCTCTCAAATACCAATGCGGACCACGCAGCTATGGGCCAATGGTCCGGGGAAAATACCCCCTCCAGGGCCGTGCCCCCTCTCAGCTGCTCCCTGAGAAAAACCGCCTCCCCCCCCCTCGCAAATACAAAACCGGGCTCCCCTCTAAAACAACCCATCACCACCCAAAAATCAAAACCCTCCGGACATGGGCATGGAAGCTGCCCCAAAAAACCACGCTGCCGACACCGAGGCTTTGCTCCTAATATCCCCCCCTCCCGCGCTGCCCCCTCCCAGCTCAATGGCCAAAAACCTGCACGGGAAAACACCCTGTGGCCTGCCAAACAAAAACCCGCCGCTTCTAAATAGGCCGCCGCCGTCTGCAATAACGGACTTTGCCCCGCGCATACCACCTCCGTGGCGAAAAAAAGCTCCTGCCCTTCTTCGCCTACACCCTGCAATGTACGCTGACGCAAATAGCGAAGCCGCTCATCCACCCCGCTTCCTCCCCCCCTCCTGGCAACCACACCGGCTGTCCTTCTCTATATGCAATACCCCCGTACGCCAACGTAGGGCGTCTACCCAATAAAGCCGCCCCACCCCACCCCCACCCAAAGGCTTGTGCACCAAACTGGCTGCCCAAAAACCCATAAGCCCCGCCATCGGGCCCAATATGCCCCCTCCCCCCCCCCCCCCTCCTCCTCCTCCCGAAAATACACACCGCAAACACGGCCCCCCAGGCTCTATCCGCATCACCTGCCCCCTCCACCCCGTTGCCCCTGCGGATACCAAAAGCCCTCCCTCTCGCACGGCAATGTCTGAAAAAAGCAACTTGCTCTCCAATGTGTCCGTGGCGTCAACCACCATGTCATAGGCAGAAAAAAGCGCGGCCGCGTTGCCCTCGTCTACCTTCAAAAACAGAGACTCAAACAAAATCCCCAAAAATCGCTCGCTCAACTTCTCGCGCGCAGAGTCCACCTTCCGCTTCCCCAAATCCTCCGGCAAATGCCAAAGCTGCCTGGGAAGGTTGGAGGCTTCTACATAGTCGTTGTCTACCATGCATATCCTCCTCACCCCAAACTGCGCTAAAGAGAGTATTGCTGGGCAGCCTATGCCCCCTACCCCCACCACCACCACCGAAAGCCCCTTCTCCATGCCCCCCTCCCCTCAAAACTCCAACTGCAACCCGCCCCCTAATGAAAGGTAGGTTTCTTGGGTGACCCCCCCACACTGGCTCGCATGGCACTCCCACTCCTGGCTTGCTTCTGAAAATATGTCCCTAAATGCATTCCAGGCCACCTCCACCCGGTAGCCTAAGGGGCCATAAATCTCCCCTGAAATAGCCCCCACCACCCTATAGCCTATGCTGCTGGCCTTGCCATAGGCGCGGACAAGCGAATCCCCCGGCTTGGGTTGAATAAATATGTTCGCGTTGATGCCCAAACGAAGAAAGGACAACAAGGCTACCTCGGCGTCCACCCCTATCCCCATGTGGCGCCTGCGTATGTTGGGCGCCGGTAAATTCTGGTTCAAAAAATCCTTCCCCGCATAGCCCATCCTCACAGAAGCATGCAGGCCTATGCCGTCCAATGAGGGCTCCAAAAAGAAATAACGGTATAAAACTTCGGCGGACCACCCCACTTCTTGTATCGTCCGTTGAGGCAAAAGAATGTTCGTCTCGGATACAAAATCCTTCGTCGCTTGCCCAAACCCCACCTCCACCCGGACCCCCAACCCCCTCCATGCAGAAAACGTATACAAAGCCAGTGGAAAATATTCCGCTTGGACAAAAGCCCCAGCATAGACCCCTGAAGAAAACCCTATCGTCGCCCCCGCCGGCCTCGGCATGGACATCCTGTCAAAAGCTTCGCAAGAGTTGACTCCAGGACGCGCACACAACGAATGCCATGAGGCTGCTCCCAATAAACTGACTCGTAAAAACCGGGCCCGTCGAGAAGAGGCAGAGGCAGAGGCAGAGGAACCCTCAGCAGCAGAAGCCGCAGCCGCCCGCGGTGTAGCCTCCGTAGCGGAGCTAAAGTCCACGGAAGGAATGGCTGTCAGGTTTTCTGTTGGCGGGGGTAGGGTTTTGGCTCTTGGGTTTTTTGTCTGTTGTTGGGCCTCTTCGCCATTGCCCTGCACACCCACGGCGACAACAATGGCCCTGGCCAAGCGTTGTGAGAGTATGGGTGTCAGCAAGCCTTTTTCCAGAGGTAAGCGGCGACTCCACAATGGGTTGCCCGCCCTGTCCCAAATAAATATTTCGGCGTTGTTTCCCTCCACCTTTGCGAAGACGGCAATGGAAACTTCCCTCACATGGGCAGCTGCGCGCGCAAAGTTTGCTGCTGTTTTTATTTCCACAAGGCCTTGGGAGGCCCCCACAAACTCCTCCAGGGGCATGGGTTTGAGGGCCTCATACTCCCAGAGGGCGTTTTCAATTTGCCTACCCAAACGCATTCCCATATCACCTTTAAACTCCAACACCACCACCTGTTGCGCCCAGGCTGAAAATGCGAGCACCCACAAAAACAAAACTGCTTTCCTCTGCATAGGCTTCTCTTAGGCTTTGCGGCGACACAAGTCCACCACTGAGCACTCTAACCAGGCAATGGCCCTATGGCTTGCCCATATTCGCCACCCCCCCCCTTTTTTTGCCCTACCCAAGCTGCCACCTCCTTTTTATACACATGTTAAGGCTACCTGTTAGGGCGCCTGAGAAGGCGGGAGGGGGGTGGAAAATTTGGCACAACAAGGGGGGGTTTGGGCTATAAGGCATGCGCGTATGGAAATTCTCCTAAACGGCGAGAGGAAGGCCATAGAGGAGCACACGTCCCTGGCCGCTTTGCTGCTGCAACTTGGCCTTGAGGGGCAACCTGTTGCTGTTGAAATGAATGGCCGAATAGTGAGAAGACAGTACCATGCAAATACTCTGTTATTTGAAGGCGACAAGCTTGAAATTGTCACATTTGTAGGAGGAGGATGAATATGGACATAGAGTTGGTGGGGGAGTTGCTCCCCTTGGATGAGGCTTCCCCCATTATTAACAAGCCCTTGCGCATTGCCAAGCGCGTCTTCCAGTCGCGCCTCATGGTGGGGACGGGCAAATATGTGGACTTTGAAACCATGCAGCACTGCCACCAGCTTGCAGAAACCGAAGTGGTAACGGTGGCGGTGCGCCGTTTGGATTTGAGGGCTACGGGCCAAAACGCCTTGCTGCATTGGATTGACAGGAGCCGAATACAGCTTTTGCCGAACACCGCTGCTTGCTACACAGCCGAGGAGGCCATACGCACCGCCCACCTCGCCGCCGAATTGGGACTTTCCAATTGGATAAAGCTGGAAGTAATTGGGGACCCCAAAACCCTTTTCCCTGACGTTGAAGAAACCCTCAAAGCCGCACGCGTCCTCGTGAGGGAGGGGTTTGTCGTTTTGCCCTATGTGACGGATGACCCCGTTGCCTGCAAAAAACTCGAGGACATGGGGTGTGCCGCCGTTATGCCGCTGGCCGCGCCCATAGGCTCCGGGTTGGGCATACGCAACCCCCACAACATACGCCTTATTGTGGAAGCAACCAAGGTGCCTGTTGTGGTTGACGCGGGTGTGGGTACCGCCTCGGATGCGGCTTTCGCCATGGAGTTGGGGTGCGACGCCATTCTCATGAATACGGCCATTGCCCAGGCCAAACACCCCACACGTATGGCACAGGCCATGCGAATGGCTGTTGAAGCGGGCCGCGAGGCCTTTTTGGCCGGACGCATTCCCATGCGCGCCCATGCCTCGGCCTCCAGCCCCATAACAGGACTTGTGGGAATGGGCATGTGAGACTCCAACTCCTGGCCATTAGCCCAGGCCCGCTGGACGAGGCTTGGCTTTGCAAGTTTGAGCAACTGTTGCCGCTGGGAGACAAACTGGGCTTGTTGTTTCGCGACACCACCAGCCATGCCCGCAGTTATTTTGAGCAGGCACAACAACTGGCAAAACGGTGCCGCAGCGCCCAGGTGGCTTTCTTCATACACCGCCGCCTCGACATGGCCCTCGCCCTGGACGCCCACCTCCACCTGCCCAGCTATGGCCTCGCCCCCTCCCAAGTACGCCCCCACCTGCCTCCTCACCTATGTATTTCCGTCTCCGTACACAATGACGAGGAGGCAAAAAAAGCCCACAAAGCAAATTTTGCCCTCGTCTCCCCCGTCTTCCCCCCCGGCTCCAAAACCGAAAAAACCCGCACACCTCATACACAGCCCCCGCCTACACATACCCCCCATATACACCCCCTCCATATACACCCCCCTGGGGGGGAACAACCACCCTCCACCTCCCCTCCGGCATACGCTACCTTGGGCCCTGCGGGCTTTTTGCGCCTTGCACAACAACTGCCTTGCCCCGCCTGGGCTTTGGGCGGCATTCACTTGGAGCACCTGCAAGCATTGCAAAGGTACTTGAAACACCCCCCCCCTCTCGCGGGAATTGCCGTGGTTTCCGCCCTCTGGAAAGCAGCCAAACCCTTTGAGGTGGCTCAGGCCCTGCTGGCATGTTTATGAGAGGGGTTTTGTGGGCCATGTTTTCGCCTTCCGGGTGGGTTTATTTAACTGAAAATGTTCTCTTTGGGCCTGCGGCCCGGGCTTTTCTCTGAAACATTTCTCTTTGCCCTCCGGGCGTTGTTCTTTCTGGGCCTGCGGCCCGGGCCCTCTTAACTGAGAAATGTCTTTATGGGCCATGCGGCCCGGGCTTTTCTCTGAAACATTTCTTTCTGCCCTCCGGGCGTTGTTCTCTCTGGGCCTGCGGCCCGCGCTTTTCTGCCCTTCAGACGTTGCTCTCTCTGGGCCTGCGGCCCGCGCTTTCTCGCCCTCCGGGCATTCTGCCTCCGGCGGGGAACTTTTTGCTCGCCCAAAAAGTTCCTCAAAAACGGCTCCCTCCGGTGGCCCTGCGGGGCTCTTCGCCTCACTCGCAACCCTCTTGGGGC
>Ga0209755_10001451_pt1 | contig 36824 bp, 29 predicted proteins | sample TergutCo191P1_FD_187301 | JGI IMG/M metagenome (GOLD analysis project Ga0209755, IMG submission 187301) | Cornitermes sp. P1 segment gut microbial communities from Petit-Saut dam, French Guiana - Co191P1 (SPAdes) (version 2) | ecosystem: Host-associated > Arthropoda: Insects > Digestive system... | reverse complement strand
GGGGGGGGGGGGGGGGGAGTATTATTAAAAGCACCGCGTTATACGATGCGGATGACTTAACTAACACAGCGCAGCTCCCGAGTTTTATTATATCAATGCTTTCAAAAGCCTTCATATAGAAATAGTCCCAGATTTCAAAAAAAATGTCAAGCGATAATCAAAAAAGCGCTTGGTACCATCTTAAAACTCCGTGTCTCCTATGTTTTATTTTCTTCTACCGTTAAATTCTTAACCCATCTTTCCTTGCGGAGAAAATGGCGGGCGATAAGAACTTTTACAATGTCTGATAGTTTTAAAATTGCGAACATCGGTACAGGGGCAAGCGTTGTAAAGAGCGATAAAAGAACCGCGCCGGGAGCGAATAAAAGTGCGTTAACCGAAACATCGGCGTACATTCCCATCGCGGTGTCTCCGCCCGCGCGCGATATCGCGAACTGGCAGTTTAAATAGCACCATAAAGGCAGATACGCAAGAATTACAAAGACAAGCCCCAGCGTGTTTGCCCTTGCTTCCGCGCTGAGATTTTGAAAAACAAACGGAACGAGCGCTGTAACAAGAAAAAAACCGGGCACTGCAAGAATTAATCCCGCGGCCGCGCCTCCCCATTTTAGCCATACGGCGCGCCTTCGCGCTTCGTCAAGTTCGCCTGCGCCTAACGCTCCGCCGATCATAATGCTTGACGCTACCATGAGTCCCCCGAACAATAAAAAGAAAATGTTCGCGATTGTCCAGCCCGCCGCCATTCCCGCGACAACTTCAGCGCCGCCTCTTCTATTGTACATCGCGATCATCAGAGTTTCTGACGCAATCCACGAAATTTCAGAGGCGAAGATCATTGTCGATTTATTAAAAATTTCCGCGATCAGTTTTTTATTAATAATAAAAAGTCTTTTGATATTCGCGAAGAACGGCGCTTTTGAATGAGCGGCGTAAATAATAAAAGCGGCAGCTTCGATTACGCGCGCGATTAATGTTGAGTAAGCGGCGCCTGCCACTTCAAGACGCGGCGCGCCGAGATTTCCGTAAATCAAAACCCAGTTCGCGAAAGTGTTAATCAATGCGGTAATCCCGGAAATTATCAATGGTATCCGCGGTTTTGCGATCTCGCGGAAACTCGTCGCGATGGAAAGCGATACAGCGATGGGGAAAAACGCCCACGAAACAATTTTAAGGTATACGGCTCCGACATCCGCGATTTGCGCCTGCGCGGTATTGTTAGTTGTCAATATATTGAGTATGTTATGCGGAATTAAATTGCCAAGAATAAAACCAAGTATCGCGAAACCTAACGCGAAAAGAATTTTAAAACTGTAAGCGTCTTTCATTCCGTCAGCGTTTTTTGCGCCGTTAAACTGCGCGATATAAATGCCGCCCGCCCAGCATATCGTGTTCACGATTACAATAAAAATGAATACTATGTGATTTGTCACATTTACAGCGGCCATGCTAACATCGCCCAGCCCCGCGACCATAAAGTTGTCGATCAGCGAGACCATGCTCATGATAAACTGCTGAAGCATTACAGGCAGCGCGATCGCAAGCGCCTGTTTATAAAAAGACCACGGACCGAAGCGCGATGTAATAAATTTTAAAGGATGCACAATTTTTACCTTCCAGATACTTTTATTTAACATTTTCCTGCACATACGTCAAGATGTTGACAGTAACGCGCGTTAAAGATACATTGAACAAATGAGCGAATACATAATTTCTGGCGGCATTCCGTTAAACGGAACGATAAAAGTAAGCGGAAACAAAAACGCCGCGCTTCCGTGCATCGCCGCCGCGCTTTTAACAGATGAAGATGTCATTCTGCGGAACATTCCCGATATCGAAGACGTTCATGTCATGATGGATGTTTTTATATCCCTGGGCGGCGTAGTTGAAAATGTGGAGCCGAATGTTTACAAATTTTCTTTAAAAGATATAAAATCTTCCGTCATACCTGATGAAGAAGCGAAAAAAATCAGAGCGTCGATTCTTTTCGCGGGACCGCTTCTTGCGCGTTCGGGGAAAGTTGTTCTTCCGCCTCCGGGCGGCGACGTTATCGGCAGAAGAAGGCTCGATACTCATTTTCTTGTGCTGACAGAGCTTGGATCAAAAGTAAAGGTGAGTAACACATTTACTTTTAGCGCGAGATCGCTTACAGGCGCGGATATTTTTCTTGACGAAGCTTCTGTAACAGCTACAGAGAACGCGATCATGGCGGCGGTTCTTGCCAAAGGTAAAACAATTTTAACTAACGCGGCGAGCGAACCGCACGTTCAGGATTTATGCAATATGCTTGTTTTGATGGGCGCGAAAATCGAAGGGATCGGCTCCAACATATTAAAGATTGAAGGCGTTAAAAAACTTTCAGGCTGCGATTTTGAAATCGGCCCGGACTTTATGGAAGTGGGTTCCTTTATCGGCCTTGCAGCCGTTACAGGAGGCGATCTTCACATTGTCGGAGCGAGAGCGCAGGATATGCGCCCCGCGAAAATCGCGTTCGGAAAACTTGGAATTGTTTGGGCTCATGAAGGAAACATAATTCATGTGCCTAAAAATCAAAGCATGGAAGTAAACCACGATCTTGGCGGAATGATTCCAAAAATTGACGACGCTCCCTGGCCCGGGTTTCCCCCCGATCTTATCAGCATAATTATAGTTGTCGCGACGCAGATAAAAGGAACTGTTTTAATACATGAAAAAATGTACGAGTCGCGGATGTTTTTTGTCGATAAACTGATCGGGATGGGCGCGCGGATTGTGTTATGCGATCCGCACCGCGCTGTCATTTCAGGGCCGACAAAACTGCACGGCTCTGAATTGATAAGCCCTGATGTGCGCGCCGGTATGTCGATGCTGATCGCGGCGATGGGCGCGGAAGGAAAGAGCGTTATACGCAATGTGTATCAGATAGAAAGAGGCTATGAAAATCTTACGGAAAGGCTTTCGTCACTTGGCGCGCAGATAGAGCGTATTAATTAATGAATAGGTAAGATTTTCCATATATATGAAACTTGTTACAGCGGCCAGGATGAGGGAGATCGAAAAAAAAGCGGAAAAGGAGTACGGCATCCCTTCAATTCTGCTGATGGAAAACGCCGCCGTAAAAATTACAGAACACTGCGTCAGGGTGTTAAGCGAAATCAATAATCCCAGAGTATTGATTGCCTGCGGATCGGGAAATAACGGCGGCGACGGATTCGCAGTTGCCCGCTATCTGCATGTTAAAGGAATAGATGTCAGGATTATTTTAATCGGCGATACAGAATCCGTAAAAGGGGACGCCGAAGTAAATCTCAAAATAATAAAAAAGTTAAACATTCCGGCAGATATTCTTAAAACCGGAGAAAAGGCGTCTCTGTGCGCGAATTCATTGCAAAAATATGATTTAATAATTGACGCTATTTTCGGCACAGGACTTTCGCGTAACATTGAAGGCGGCGCTAAACAATTAATTGAAACGTTAAATAAAAACGCGAAATATGTCATATCAGTTGACATTCCATCTGGAGTTCATTCCGATACCGGGCGGATAATGGGCTGCGCTGTGAAAGCCAATGAAACGATTACGCTCGGTTACGCGAAAACAGGGCTTTATCTGTATCCCGGCGCGGAGTATACAGGTAAAATAAGCATCGAAGACATCGGAATACCGCCGCAGATACAGATACAAGCAATTGAAAAAAATGAAATGAACAAGATTGAAAATGAAGCGTTTACTGCTAATATTTTCGCAGAAGACGATATTCTAAATATTTTGCCTTTAAGAAAAAAAAGATCAAATAAAGGCGATTTTGGCAAGGTGACGGTCTTCGCGGGATCAGATGAAATGCCAGGAGCTGCTGCGCTTGCATGCAGCGCGGCTTACATGACAGGCTGCGGGCTTGTGCGCGCCTGCGTCACTGCGCATACATCTGATGTTATCCACAAATGGCAGCGTGAAGTTGTTACGTGCAATGTTATTGAAAAAAACGGGATGTATTGTAAAGAAAGCCTAATGAATTTTTCCGCTAATAAAAATAAAAGCGTAAAAAATTTAACGGAAGAAATTAACAGTTCAAACGTAATTGTACTTGGCCCCGGTATTGGCAGGAGCGCAGGTGTAACAGAATTTATTTTAGAATTTCTTGATACCGTCAAAGTTCCTGTCATCATCGACGCTGACGCTCTTTTCGCGATCTCAGAAAATGTAAATATATTAAAAACATTAAAAGCGCCTTGCGTTATAACTCCGCATCCCGGCGAGATGAGCAGATTAACATCTCTTTCAGTTCCGGAAATTCTTGACGACATAGCAGGCACAGCGTTAAATTTCGCAAAGGAATTTAATGTGATAACGCTTTTAAAAGATGCGCATACAGTAATCGCAAGCCCTGACGGTGAAATTAATATCAATATAACAGGGAATAACGCTCTTTCAAAAGCGGGAACAGGCGACGCGCTCTCCGGAATAATCGCAGGCTTTGCGTCGCAAATTTGCGGGAAATCAATGGAACGCAATAATAAAGAATTAATTAAAAATATTTTTAACGCGTGTATTCTTGGCGCGTATTTTCACGGCATAGCTGCAGAAGCGGCATGTTTAGAAAAATCAATTTACAGCGTCACTGCTTCTGACGTAATTAATAAAATCCCTGTTGTAATGATGAATAAAAAAATATAAAATAATCGATAATAAATTGATTAAAATAAAATAATTAACATGGGATAAACGGGGGATATAAATGGATTTATTTACACTGGGCGCGTTTGCGATCCTGTTTCTTTTGATTATTCTGATTCTTGTTAAATTGTATACGGGAAAGGCGGCGGACATGACGCCGCAGCTTATCGATTTAAGAAATCAAATTGTTGAACTTAAAACCAAACAGCTTGAAAATCAAAACAACGCGCAGATGCAGCAGCAAAAACTTATAATGGATTCGCAGAATAATTTAAACTCGCAGCTTCAGCAGATGATTACCGCGATGAATCAGAATCTTAACAACACGCAAAGCAATATTTCCAAACAGCTTTCAAATTCCAGCCAGATAATCGGCGATATACATAACCAGCTTGGAAATCTCGGCAAGACTGTTCAGAACATGGAAGACATCGGAAAAAACATTTCAAATCTTCAGGACATATTACAGGCTCCCAAGCTAAGGGGAAATCTCGGCGAGTTTTTTCTTGCTGATATTCTGAAGCAGCTTTTCCCTGAAGCGAATTACGAGTTAAAACATAATTTTAACAACGGAACGCAGGTTGACGCTGTAATTAAACTCGGCGGAAACATGGTTCCTGTTGACGCGAAATTTCCGCTTGAAAGTTTTCAAAGGCTGATAAAAGCCGATAACGATGAAGACAAAAAAACTTTTAAAAAAGAATTTGTTACAAGCGTAAAAAGAAGAATTGACGAAATCGCGTCTAAATACATAAACCCCGCGGAAGGCACATATGATTTCGCCATTATGTACATTCCCGCGGAAAATGTTTTTTATGAAACCATAATAAGCGATTCTTTTACAAACAGGGAGTATGAGCTTTTAAGCTACGCTCAGGAAAAAAGGGTAATACCTGTGTCACCTAACAGTTTTTACGCGTATCTTATGGCGATTGTGTACGGATTAAAGGGATTAAACATCGAAAAGAAAGCGAAAACGATTCTCGGCGACCTTACCCAAGTTCAGGACAGATTCGCCAAATTTTACAGCGAGTACAGCACAGTCGGCAAACATCTTTCTACCGCGCTAAACAAATTCAATGACACCGCAAAAAGCGCGGAAAAACTTAACGACAGGATAGGCAAACTTACAGAACAAAAAACGGAATTGATTGATGCACAGTAACATCATAAACTCCCTTCACATCGACGCGAAAAAAATAATAGATGATGTAATCAAAGAAAATCAGCCGCAGGAAGCGGTTCGTGAAGCGCTGCAAAAGCATAAATTTTCCAAAAATATTTATCTTTTGGCGATAGGTAAAGCGGCGTGGACAATGGCGCAAGCGGCGGAAAGGGAACTTGGCGAAAGAATAAAAAAAGGCATTGTGATAACAAAATATGATCATTCGCGCGGGGATTTACAGGGAATGGAAATCATTGAAGCCGGACATCCCATATCAGATGAAAACACTTTAACCGCGGCAGAAAAAGCGATTGAGATGGCGCAGAATCTTGGAGCGGATGATGAACTTTTGTTTTTAATTTCCGGCGGGGGCTCGGCTTTATTTGAATATCCGCTTGAAGGTTTAACTCTTGATGATATTAAGCAGGTGAACTCGATGCTTCTTGCGTGCGGCGCGGACATTATCGAAATAAATATGATACGAAAACGGCTTTCGCGCGTTAAGGCGGGAAGGTTCGCGCAAATATGCAGCCCTGCAAAAGTATTTACAGTCGCGCTTTCCGATGTGTTAGGTGATAAGCTTGACTCAATAGCTTCAGGCCCTTCCGCGCCGGATTCGTCAACCGTACAGGACGCGATGAATGTGATTGATAAATACAAGTTAGATGTAAGCAGAAAAATCCTTGAGTACCTGAAAATGGAAACGCCCAAATCGCTTGATAACGCGCAATACGCGGTTACAGGAAGCGTTCGCAAACTTTGCGAAAGCGCGGCGCGCGCCGCTTTAAAACTTGGATACGCTCCCCATGTGCTTTGCGCAGAAATGAACTGTGAAGCAAGGGAAGCGGGCAGGTTTATTTCTTCCATTGCAAAAGAAATTTGCGCGCCATGCGGCGGTGATTCACAAAAAGAAAAAATTAAAAAACCATACGCGGTTATTTTCGGCGGGGAGACTGTTGTTACGCTAAAAGGAAACGGTAAGGGAGGACGCAATCAGGAGCTTGTTCTTTCCGCCGCGGAAGGCATCGCGGGACTTGAAAATATTTTAGTTTTTTCATTAAGTTCCGACGGAACAGACGGCCCGACAGACGCGGCGGGCGGAATAGCTGACGGCGCTTCATCTGCGAAATTAAAAGAAAAAGGACTAAGCCTTCGCGGAATGCTTGATAACAATGATTCGTATAACGCGTTATGCGCCATCGGCGGATTAATTAAAACAGGCCCTACAGGAACAAATGTTAATGATGTTACCGTGATCCTTGCAAAATAAACTAGCCGAGTAATCCGATAATCGCGGGAAAGGAAATAAAATTCCCAATCATGCCGCCGATGCTGGAAAGAAAAAATACAAGCAGCGCTTTTGTTATTCTGTTTCTATATATCCCTTTTATGCTTGTAATGTCTTCCGTAATGTTTTGCAAATCGGATACGCGCGGCTTTCGGAACGCAATCTGCACAAGCCCCGAAAATAAACCTACGCCGATAAGCGGATTCAGGGTCGCTATGGGCGCGCCTAAAAGCGAAACAAGAACCGCAAGCGGATGGGCAAGCGCGGCGATCGAGCCGATCGCAGCAAGGGAGCCGTTCCAAAGAACCCAGCGAAGAATCATCTCAAAGCCGACGCCGGCGCCCTTGCCGATAAACCCCGCCGCGATAAGCGCGATAATCGCCGCCGGAATAATTAAACCTGCCGCCTTTGCCCAAAAACTTTTCGGCGGTATAGTATCAAGATCGTTTACATCCGCGTCTGTTTCGCCCGAAGCGAGTTTTTCCATGTGAGAGATCATTCCCGGCATGTGGCCTGCTCCGACTACAGCCGCGATTCTCTGCGGCGCGGCCGGCGGCATTGACGTCCATATTTTCGACGCAAGATAGCGATCCCTTTCGTCTATTAGAACGGATTTCACAGCCGGAAGATAATTTGAAAGTTCGCTCATCATTCCGTCAAGTTCGTTGCGGTTTTTTAAATTTTCAATTTCCTGTTCGTTAAGTTTTTCGTTTGAAAAAGCGGAAGCGAGAAGCGATGCCAAAAGTTTTGATTTGCTAAAAAGACCGCAGCGCGCCCATGCTCTTCGTAGAGTTGTGTGCACTTCACGATCGCAGAGGCTGTATTTAATCCCCAGTTCATCCGCGGTTTCCACCGCTGTTTTCATTTCTTCGCCGGGTTTTACGCCGAGTTCATTTCCAAGACGGCGCTGAAAACCCGCAAGGACAAGGTTCGCGATTAATAAAAATCCCTTACCTTCCTTAAACACTTTTGATAAATCAAGTTTTTCCCAGCTGTCTTTCTGCGTGATCGAATTGAGCCTTGCCTGATCAAGTTCAACGCAGACCATGTCGGGTTTTTCACAGCTGATAATTCTTTTTACTTCGTCAATGCTTTCGCGCGATACATGGGCTGTTCCGATAAGAAGAAATTCCCTGCCGTTTAAATTTATCGTTACAGCGCCGCTCCGCCGCGCTGCGTTTGAATCATTAATGCCATGCTTGACAGTTTCATCGCTCATTGCGCGTTCCTTATGCCAAGGCCGCGCTCGGCGAGTATTATCTCGTTCAGCCGCCATTCAAGCTGGCCCGCGGCGTCAATGTCCTGAACCATCAGATAATACCTTTCCGCAAGAGTTCTTGATCCCCTGATTTCATAATATGTTCCAAGATAAAAAAGCATCCGCGATTTTGTATAAATATTTCTTTCATTGTCAACTAGAATGGTTACATTGTTATCGCCGCTGAGATCATGAAGAAGGCGTAACATGGAATAATCAAGCGTATTGTTCGGAGTTGTGCGTAACACCTGCGCGAGAAACGTTTTTGGGTCTGTCTGCCTGCCCGCGCGCATCCAGTTCAGCGCGGCAAGTATCGCGTAACTGTAGCTCTCGTCCCTTGGAGCCTTTGTGTAAGCTTCCAAAAACGCGTCCCTTGCGCCCGCCCAGTTTTTGTTTCTCATTCTGATTACGCCGAGCGCTTCAAACGCGAAATAATAATCAGGCTTAAGCCGGCCGAGCCTTGCGTAATCGCGTTCCGCGCCGGCATAATCGCCCAGCGCGTCTTTTATCGCCGCGCTGTATACGTACGCGATAAAATCATCCGGCGAAACATCGATTGCCCTGTCCAGATGAACCAGCGCTTCCTGCAGGCGGTTCAATTCCATTAACGTCTGGCCAAAATCGACAAGCACCCAATAATTATCCGGTTCAAGATTTACGGCTGTTTGCAAATCTTCAAGCGCGTCGGAATAATAGCCCGCTCCCTTGTAAAGCCGCGCTCTTTCGTGATAAGGTCTTGCCCATTCAGGGTATAAAGCAACCGCGCGGTTTAAAAGGCGTTCCGCTTCCCTTGACTCCCTGTTATATCTGTAAACAGAAGCCCTGCCGACAAGCGCTTCGCCGTTGGACGGTTCACTTTGAAGAACCCTGTCAAAATAAGTACCCGCGGCGCGCAGGTTTGAATTTATTAAATTGATGTTCGCAAGATCGATGAGCGCCCTTACATGATTCGGATTTATGCCAATTACCCTGTCAAGGAATCCCCTTCTGTCGCGATCCTTGTTTTCCAGAGCCGCGGCGTCAGCGAGCACCATCAAAGCTTCCGTGTTACTGCTGTCGGCGGCTATTACTTCGGATGCAATCCGCCTTGCGTCCGCCGGCCTTCCCGCGGCATTAAAAATATTAGCGTGCAATATTTTGATTTCAACATCGCCTGCGTGTTCGGGAGGCATTGTATTGAACAGGCTCAGCGCTGACGTATAATTTCTGGCTGCAAGATAATCCGCGATCTCAGAAAGAATATTTTCAAGCGTCTGACCGCCTGACTGGCTGTAAAGCGAAGGAATCGCCGAAAGAATCAGCAAAACCGCCAATAAACCCCTTAATATATTTTTCATGTTAGTATATAGTATACAATAAACTGTAAACTGACAAGTTACAGCGAAAAACTGCTTCCCAAGGGGTTAATTTATAAATGAGAAGGTCTTTAGCTTCACGGATTATCGTTCTTGCCGTTATTTATTGCGCCGTGTTCTGTATTCTTGTTATACTTCAATTTTCAAGGGGCGGCAGTTTTGCAATTAACGCCGGAGAAATGACGATAAGGGGACGCTACCTTCATGACTCGCAGTTAAGCTCCTACGAACTTGATTTTTTATCGGGAGAATTTCCACAGACCGAAGTTAACCCTGTTTCAGGCGGAATAAAAATTTTTTACGCAGGTCTTGAATTTAACCTTTCTGAAGAGCGCGGAAAAGGCTTTCTTTTAAAGGATTCAAACGGCGCCGATATCCCCGTTAACCCTGAAATAATGCTCATGTCAGGCGAGACAGTTCATTTTATTCTGCCTACAGGAACCATTATCGCGTTCAGCTATTCCGATACATTAAGGGGCCCGCAGCTTCAGATATCCGCGCAATTCGCGGAAAACATAAGCGAAGCTGTCATACCGATTATTCCAAGGCGATCTTCCATCGTAAGCGACGCGGGGCAGCTTGGCATCATGTACAGCGGTTCCCGTTACGCGTTTTCAAACCCCGGCCGCGAACTTGAAAACTGGCTTCTGGTTCTTACAAGCGAAAACCCGTCAATCTCTTATGTAACAAGGAGCAGGCAGAGAGCGTTTGATCCTTCAGACTTTATAATAGCCGCCGAACAAAATTATGAAGGCAGAGTCAGAAGCTGGCAGGATTCATTTTACGCAAGGTATAACCAGAACAGGTCTTTGCTTTCGAATGAAGATGATGTAACCGCGTTCCTTTCCCAGTCCCTGCAGCGCGGAAGCTATACCGCCGCGTTAAACGCAATTCCCGCGGGTTTCGCGGGCAGCCAGGCGAACGGTTTTAAATCGGCCGCCTATGTCGGCGGAATGGCCGCCGCGTACCGTCAGTTTGTCGCCGCGGAAACCGAAAAAATCAATTTGATTACGCGCCTTGCAAGGGAAAACCCGCTCGATCTTTTTTACGAAGATCATATTCTTGATTTCCTGTTTTCGCGTAACTATTCCGCGCTTGCCAATGACATTATAAATATTGTGGCGGGCGTACAGGCGCATGAAATTACCGCGAGCCACATTCCGGGTCTGTTTGAAATTTATCAGGATGTAAGACAGGGCAATCCAATCGCGCATTTAACAGAACAAATGCTTTTAATAATATCGGAAAATTTAGTGCGCACCGAAGACAGCGGCCTTGTGTTTGTAAAAGATTCACAGGACATAAACGCCCTGTACAGCATGAGACTCGGCCTTGGCCTGATTCACTGGGCGGAAGCGGAAGGACATTCCGAATGGGCGTCAGTCGGCAAATCGCTTGTGTTATCTGCAATTCAGGGCGGCGATGACGGAAAACTCTACGGCGTTTTAAGGCCCGCGGAATATTATCCAAGAGCGGCGCTTCTTACAAATGAAGGGCATTGGGCATGGACAATTGCTCAGTCGATCAGCGCGTCCACGATAGACGGCGATATTAACCTTGCGTTCACATTCCCTGTAAACATGACGCATCACGTTATCATCCGCGGAGTGCGGCAGTTTGTAAGCATTCAAATCCACGGCCAGGCATGGCGTACCGACAGTCAGTTTGAAATTTATGATTCTTCAGGCTGGGTTTATTATCCCGGCGAGCAAATCCTTGTTCTGAAACTGCGGCACCGCGAAGCTTTGGAAAATGTCAGGCTGATTTACAGAGCGCCCGCGCCCGCTCCGGTTATTACGCCGCCGGTTGAAACTCCGCCGGCTGTACCTGAAACGCCTGGCGAACCGGATGAAGCGCCGTACAGTTATTATTATTAATATTGTTTATATTCATCTTTTTTAATATACTTCAGTCATGGCGTTTACTTTTTTCAACACACTTGGACGCGAAAAACAGGTTTTCAATCCGGTTCATGGCGGAAAAACGGCGGGTTTTTACGGATGCGGGCCGACAGTGTACAATTACGCGCATATCGGAAATTTGCGCGCTTATGTGCATCACGATGTCCTTGTAAGATCGCTTCGCAGGGCAGGCTATGATATAAATCATGTCATGAATATCACCGATGTCGGTCATCTTTCCGATGACGCCGATGGCGGCGATGATAAAATGCTGAAGTCCGCGGAAGAGCGCGGCAAAAGCGTGCTTGAAATCGCCGATTTTTACACAAAAGCCTTTTTTAACGACACTGACAGAATGAACATCACGCGGCCTACAGTCGTGTGCAAAGCCACAGAACACATCGCGGAAATGATCGATCTGATTAAAAAAATCGAAAAAAACGGGTTCACATATTTTTCTGGCGGAAATCTTTATTTTGATATATCGAAATTTCCTTCTTACGGCGATCTTGCCCTGTTAAAGCTTGACGATTTAAAAGCCGGAGCAAGGACAGGTCAGGACGAAAACAAGCGAAACCAGGGCGACTTTGTCTTATGGTTTACAAAAAGCAAGTTTGAAAATCAGGCGCTTGTGTGGGACAGCCCCTGGGGGAAAGGATACCCCGGCTGGCACATTGAATGTTCCGCGATGAGCATCAAATACCTTGGCGAAAATTTTGATATTCATGCGGGAGGCATCGATCACATTCCGATTCACCACACAAACGAAATCGCGCAGAGCGAAGCCGCGACAGGAAAAAAACCCTGGGTTAAATACTGGCTTCATAATGAATTTCTTGTGATGGACAAGGGAAAGATGTCAAAATCATCCGGCAGCTTTCTCACTTTGCAAAGTTTAATCGATAAAGGATTCGATCCGCTGGATTACCGTTATTTTCTGCTTGGCGGCCACTACCGCAGCCAACTTCAGTTTTCATTTGAAAGCCTTCAAGGAGCGAAAAATTCACGCAAGTCTTTAATCGATAAATTGCGGATTCTGGCGCAAAAGGCTGTTTCCGCAACCCCTGATTCGCAGCTGCAAGTCCGCAGATGTATAGAAGCTTTTGATAAAGCGATCGAAGATGATTTAAATACGCCAAGAGCGCTGGCGGAACTTTGGGGGCTTTTAAAGGATGTTCCGGCTTCGCAGGAATCTTTAGAAGCTGTTTTTGACATGGATAATGTGCTGGGGCTCAGGTTAAAAGAAGCAATAACGGACAAAACCGCCGGTAATACAGGGGATGATGAGTTTTCAAGGGAAATAGCAGAACTTATCGCGGAGAGAACAGAAGCAAAAAAAGCCAAAGACTTCTCAAAAGCGGACAGCATAAGGCAAAACTTAAAAGATCGGGGTATAATACTGGAAGACAGCCCCGCGGGAACAAGCTGGCGCCGTTTATAGCTTGCGAAAGTATGTAACACTTGGGGTTAAATATTGTTTACGAATATAGAGGGTAAATTGGAAGATGAGGCAGACTCTGTCACGGCAGAATCCGCACCTGACAGGCGCGGAGAAGGTGAAGGCGGCTGGAATGAGGCGTATCAGCAGGTCAGGCGAAAACCCGCAGGTTATGACCTTGAATTCAAGCGCCTTTACGACAGCGCGTTTCAGGTTTTGTTCAGGGTTGCTTTCAGGATCACAAACAACAGGGAAGCCGCGGAAGATCTGTGTCAGGAAAGTTTTTTCCGTTTATACGAAAAAAACATGGTTTTCCCCAACAATGAAGAAGCGAAATACTGGCTTATCCGCGTAGTTAAAAACGCTTCGCTGAATTACGCCAAAAGAAAAGATCGTGAACGGAAAGCGTATCAGAAGGCTTTCAGGGAAGACTACAGACAGGAGGAGACCGGCGAAGGGCTGCTTGTCAGAAAGGAAACGAGCGAAGAAGTTCAGGCTGCGCTTGATAAACTGCCGGAAAATTTGCGGATGGTTTTAGTTTTAAAAGAGTACGCAGAAATGAATTATAAGGAAATCGGAAGAGTGCTGGGCATAAGCGAAGGAAATGTAAAGGTGCGGGTTTTCAGGGCCCGCGAGCGGCTTACCGCGCTTCTTGCCGGTAAAGTGACAGCTAACGCGCAGAATAAAGATATGGCGCAGACAAATATACTTGAGCGAATACAAGATCGAGGTGAAACGTATGTGTCCTGATAAACAGATTCTTTCCATTTATCTTGATGAAGAGCTTCCGTCTCCGTGGAAGGAAAAACTGGAAGCCCACATGGCGGACTGCCCTGTCTGCGCGGAAAAATATGAAAAGCTCAGACAGCTCAGACGGATTTTAAAAAAAGACATGACATCGGGCGGAATATCCGCTTTGTCAGATTCGGGAACCTGCACGGAACAGGAAATTAACGACGCTAAAAACAGGGTATGGCAAAGACTCGCTTCAGGCGGTAACAGGCAAAGAATCAGGCCAAACAGCAGATTATGGCAGCGGCGCCTTTCCATCCCTCTGCCTGCGGCAGCGGCGGCGGCGGTTATCATTGTTCTTGTGGCTGTGATAACGCTTCAGGGTACGCGTATCAGCAACAACGCGATGATGGCGCAGACCGATTCAGGGGCCGGCTTCTCCGGTTTCAGCGCGGCGGCGGATTACGAAATACCTGAATTTTTACAAGTCGCGGATATTAACGACATATTAAAGACTTTATCATCGGACGGCAGCGATGTAATCATCCTTACGCTGCCTGAAAGCCAGAATTTCTACAGAACCGGCGAACCCGGAATCATCAGGGCGGCGGATTATAATAAAACAGACGGTACAAGGAGATAGCCATAGAATGATCCTTTCTTTATACCTTGCAGGCTTTTTTTTCCTTTTTGCGTCTAACGGAGCGAACGCTCAGGAGAATCAGGGAGTTACGGGCGCGCCGGTGGCGGAACAGGGAAGAAATGCGCTTGTGATAGACATTGACGCAAGGGTGCTCAATGATGAACAGATTGTTATCTGGAATGAAATTCAAAGAAAAATAGGAATGCCGGGCATTCCTGTCGGTATAAGACTTGTCGGAACAAATATAATGGTAGCAGTGCAGTTTACTCCGTTTATACGCCAGGACGGCAATGTGCTTGTTGCGCATGTGCAGATATGGATCGACGTGCAGGGGAGCGGCGTCAGCTATCACACAAGCCTTCAGACAATTCCGGTTGATTTTAACGAACCTTTTTATTTTTTCCCGCTTGGAACTTCAAATCCGTCAATTGAATTATTAATGACGGTTAATCCATACAGCGGAATTACGCAGCAGGAGCAGACTCCTGATAAAGTCACAAGCACAAATCGATGAAAGCCGGAAATTCAACACTAACATTTTTCATTTTAATTATTATAACGTTATTTTTGTCATGCGGCCCTGAAGCGCCTGTAATATCGTCAATTGATCCCAAGATCGGCAGAATGGGAGAAGTTATAACTCTTACGGGAAGCTTATTCGGCGAATCGCGCGATGAATCCTACGTTACTATCGCGGGAATCTCGCCGACAAATTCATCTTATCAGGTCTGGCAGGATGATCTTATTGTGGTCAGGGTTCCTGAGCTCGGCGAATCCGGGCTTGTCTATGTTCACGCAAGGGGCGTAAAAAGCAACGGCGTTTTATTTTCAAATATCAATACAGTTCCAAGACCCGCGGAAGGCGAAGATTTCAGCCTTGTGCCGAGAATAACTTCGATAAGCCCGCAGTCAGGGGTTCCCGGTTCCGTGATGGTTATCTCGGGCAGCAACTTCGGCGCGTCGCGCGACGGCGGCGTTTTTTTTTCATGGGATTTTGAATCAGGAGTTTTTAATCCGTATATAATCAGGGAACCTGAATATATCGAAGTATCGGAAATCGAGCTTGGTTATGAATCGTGGAGCGCAAGGGAAATACGCGTGCGCGTTCCGGACGGTGCCATCAGCGGAAATATCGAAGTAAGAACAAACAACGGCAGATCGCGTCCGGTATTTTTTGACGTCAGCGATAAACCCGGAAGCAAGGTTTTAAAAGACAAGCGCATATACACAATTACATACTCGGTTGATATCAGGGTTCTTGAAGCGACAAGACCCAACTCGCTTTATCTTTGGATACCCAAGCCTGTCGTGTCTCCCGCGCAGAGAAACATAAATCTTATATCACGCAGCGCTGAGCCATACATGGAAAATTACCGCGGCGCAAGCCTTTACAAGCTGGACAATCTTGGAACAGGCGCGAACCAGTTTATAAATTTATCTTTCCGCCTTGAAGTATACGCGGTGGAAACAAACATAAGGCCGCAGTCTATAAGGCAGGAGCCGTCTCCGTTATCTGCAATGTACACGCAAAGCTCCGCTTTAATTCCGTGCGATGATCCGCAGATCAAGTCAGCGGCCGCGTCAATTACGGGAAGAGAGCAGAATCCGTATTTAAAATCAAGAATGATATACGACTGGATAACCGCGAATATGCAGATAACAAGATCGCTGCCTTCGCAAATCAGCCTTATTAACGCGCTTGCGGAAAGACAGGCTGATCCCTACACTGCCATGCTTTTGTATACCGCGCTTTCGCGCGCCGCGGGCATTCCGTGCATTCCAATCGCGGGCATATATTTGGACAGAAGCGGCAGAACATCCCGTCATTACTGGGCTGAATTCTGGATCGACGGCTTCGGCTGGGTTCCTGTGGATCCGGCAATGGGAGCCGGGGTGCAGTACGGAAATCAAAATCAGAACGAAGAAGGCGCGGAACAGGCGGACTTGTCCGGTTACGCGGATTTTTATTTTGGGAATCTTGACAATCAGCGGATAGCATTTTCCAGGGGCGATCTTCTATTGTCGCAGATGGAAAGCAAAGGCAGGGTCGTTTCCCATCCGCAGTCATATTCACTTCAGAATATCTGGGAAGAAGCCGTAGGGGGGCTTGAGTCATACTCAAGCTTCTGGAGCGATATTTCAATCAGCGGAGTATATTCACAGTAGCGTTAAACGCCATAAAAAAGGAGAAACACATGGTAACTGTTATATCATTGGGCGGCTCAATCGTCGCGCCGTCGGGAGTTGATACAGAATTCTTAAAAAATTTTTACAATCTTATCCGTTCATTTATTAAAAACGGCTCTGACAGGCGGTTTATCTTTGTGGTCGGCGGCGGAGGTCCGGCGCGGCAATGGCAGGGCGCCTACAGAGAAATTGCAGCTGACAAAATTAACAATGACGAAGCCGACTGGATTGGAATAACTGCCACAAGACTGAACGCGCAGCTTGTAAAAGCTGTAATGAGCGAATGGTGCAGCCAGGATGTTGTGATAAATCCGCGCGAAGTTGATCCTTTAACAGGGCATGTGCTTGTCGCGGCGGGCTGGAAGCCGGGTTTTTCGACGGATTACGACGCCGTCCTGCTTGCGGAACGTTTCGGCGCCGACATGGTAATTAATCTTTCAAATATCGAAAAAGTATATACAGGAGATCCAAAAACCGATCCCGGCGCGAAACCGATTGATAAAATTTCATGGGCTGATTTCCGCGCAATAATCGGCGATGAATGGACTCCGGGGAAAAACGTCCCCTTTGATCCTGTCGCAAGCCGTCATGCGGAAAAAATCGGTTTAAAGGTCATTTGCGCAGGGGGTAAAGACCTGGAAAACTTAAAAAAGATTTTAAACGGCGAAGATTTTACAGGCACTACAATCAGCGTTAACATCTGATTGGCTTTTAATAATCGAAGTTCCCGCGCAAAGCTTTAATTCTTGATTTTTACTTTTACATCCCCGAGTATCACGTTGCCTGTTATTACAAGCGATTTTCTAAAATTTTTGTTTCTGATTTTATCGGGGGCGGACGCTTCGCCTAAAATCGGAATTACCCTTATATCAACATTTATATTATCAGATACTTGAATTATAACAGAGCCGAGCAAGGACATAATATTTATAGTTGTATTATCATTAATAAGGTCATCCTCTGTGATGATAATTTTATGCTCGCCAAGGACATTCATAATATTGCCGCCTGTAATGGGGCCTGTGGTTTTCCTTGACGATAAAAGATTAAAATAGTTCTGCTGGCAGCTGTCAGCAGGATAATCATTTCTTGTTTCAGGCCGGGAACCGGGAAATATTTTATCTTCTTTTTTTACTTCGACTGTTTCATGGCCTTCGATTAATTTTTCCAGTATAAGAAGCTCTTTGTCGGTCTCTACATTCTGGCTGTATTTTACAAGCCTTTCATATTCTTCCAGCGTGATATTGTTATGCGAATACTGGGTAGACAGCATGTCCGCAAGCCTGTTCTTTCTTTCTTCCGCGGTTAAAACTAAATTACCCATGCTGTTGTGTTATGTCCCCTATCTATCTATTGGCCCGTGTTAGGGCGTTACGCCGCCTATTACGTTAAGCCTTCCGTCAAGACCCGGAGAGATTGATCCGCCGTGAGCCCTGATGTATTCAATAACTGCATATGACAGCAACAGGGAAACATTAAATTGATCGGATGCGTTTAACATCGCGGTATAACCGTCGCCGCCGCCCAGAATGTAATCGTTGGTGCAGAAGCGGTAAATTCTGTTTCTGTCAACGGGCGCGCCGCCGATTGTCAGGTTTCTGATAACGCCGTTTCCCGCGGTTTTATCAATTGTGTAACGAACATCGGCGGAAAACTGCGGAAAGCCTCCGTTGCCCTGCGGAATTGTCGCGATAAAATCGAATAACTCGATAATCTGCGAACCTGTCATCGAAACAATATAAAGATAATTTTCAAACGGCAGAATTGTCAGTATCTGCTCGCGGGTTATGGGCCCGCGCACAAGCTCCGCGCGAATATTGCCGCCGTTATGAAAAGCGAAATCGATTCTTTGATTGCTGACGTTTCTTAAAAACCAGACATTCGCATCCGTTATCATGTTGCCAAGAGCCGTCTCCTGATAACGCGTCAGGCGGTTTCCGAAAATAAAGGTATCCGTCGCGGTTCCAATCACTTCCTTTAATGAAGCGTTCGCCGCTTCGACATAGGGCGTAAGCATTTCATTTACCGCGAAATCAGGGCCGATGGGAACAGGCGTCCATTTGAAGTCCGCAAGCCTTCCGTTCTGAATCGTAAGCTTGCCATAGCCGATATACTTGCCCCATTCGTTAGCTGAAACAATCCACGCGTCCCCTGCCCTTTTTGGAGCGTCGTAGTAAGTATGCGAATGTCCGTCGATAATTATATCGATTCCTTCAACCGCCTTCGCAAGTTCGATTGACGTTACGCTGTCATCGCTTTCCTTTACATCGCCAAGATGGGTAAGGCCGATTACAATGTCAACGCGTTCAACATTGCGCAGAATGTTTACAGTATTGCGCGCGGCTTCAATTTCATTCATAAAAATCAGCGAGCTGTCCGGGCTTGCGATTATTTTGGTTCTTGAAGTTGTAATTCCGAATATGCCGACTGTAAAATTGTTATAATGTTTAATAACATACCTGTTGCCGCCGAGATACGCGCCGTCCTGCGTTGTAATGTTAGACGAAACAAACGGAAAATCGGCAAGAGCCATCTGCGTTTGCAGTTTTTCCATGGTGCCGTCAAATTCATGGTTCCCGAATGTTATCGCGTCGTAACCCATCATGTTGTAGCCAAGAATGACAGGTTCCGCGTCAAACATGTTAGAAAGCGCGGAGCCGGTGTTAAAATCGCCGGCGTCAACAAGCAGAACCTGCGGATTCACGGCTCTTACGGCATTCACAAACGCCGCCATTTCCGCGATTCCGCCGCGTCCTGAGTTAGGCAAAAGAGAGCCGTGAAAGTCATTTGTATGAAGCAGAATAAGTTCGCCGTTTCTGCCTGAATCCCTAATCGGCGCGGCGAATAAAACGCCCGCAATTAAAAACGCCGCTAAAAATAAAAACCCTCTTTTAAAAACAACTGTAACCGTCATTCTCTTTCTCCTTGTTTAATGGCTTCATCTTCGTTATCTGCAGCCAAAGTAACTTTTACTTCCATTACCCTGTGCTTTATAACCTTTAATACATTAATTGTCAAATACGGCTGTGATCTGCGCTGCGGCGTCCACTCAAGGACTTCATCCGCTTTGGGTACCCTTCCAAGAGTTTCCATTATCCAGTTTGCCACAGTAGTGTCAGGAATTGAATCTTCTTCATAAGGCGGCTGAAGCTGCGCGGCTTCCTGATCTTCCTGATCCGTCTTTTCGCTTTCTGTCATACGCGAAATTTCTTTTAACATATCCTGAAAACTCACGCTGCCAAGAACGATAAAGCCGCCGCCGCTGTCTTTTTTTACGGCTTCTATAACCTGATCATGCTCATCCCAAATTTCACCGACAAGTTCTTCGATAATATCTTCTATTGTAATGATGCCCAATGTGCCGCCGTGTTCGTCCACGACAACAGCCATATGGGATTTTTTTTCCTGCAGTGTCCGCAGAAGTTTCGCGATTTTAATTGTTTTGGTCACAAAAACGACGGGCTTTACAATCTGCGCGGTGGTTTTAAAACCTTTCATCACAGAATGATAAAAATCCTTTAATAAAATAATTCCTTTTATATCGTCGATTGTTTCGCCGTAAACAGGAAGCCTTGAAAATCCTGTTTCGATAAATTTTTTTTCAATTATTGGCTTGTCTTCCGTTACAGAAACCGCGACGACATCAACGCGGGGAGTAAAAATACTGGATACTTTCAGGTCGTCAAAACTGATAACCTGGCGGATCATTTTTTCTTCCTGTATATTGATGCCGCCTTCATGGCGCACTTCTTCAACATATGTTAAAAGCTCGTCTTCTGTGGTTGACCGGTCGGATTTTACATGAAAAATTTTCAAAAGAAATTTTTTCCAGCCGCTCATTAAAAAGTTGATCGGCGTAAAAACAAAAACAAAAAAACGAATCAGCGGCGCGTTTCTAAGAGCGGTATTCTCAGGCGTTTCCTTGGCAAGCGCCTTGGGTGAAATATCGCCTATAACAAGCACAAGGACAGTCATGATCAATGTGGCGAGGCTTACGCCTTTTGGTCCGAATAATTCGATAAAAAGAGCCGCTGCCAGAGCGGAAGCCGCGATATTAACAACATTGTTTCCGATTAATACTGTGGAAAGAATTTTGTCATACGTTTCGAGCATCTTAAGAACAAGCCGCGCTCTCTTGCTTTTAACAGCCAGATTTTTAAGTTTGATCCGGTTCAGGGTTGAATACGACATTTCACATGACGAAAAAAACGAAGATAAACAGATCAAAACAACCAGCGCGATTACAAGAGAAATATAATATGTATTCGCAGCTTGCGCAGGATCATCCATAAGTCTATAGGCGCCGATCAGAATCGAACTGATGCATCGCGGTTTTGCAGACCGCTCCCTTACCGCTTGGGTACGGCGCCCGAATTGGCACGCGAATGCGTGCAGATAACAGAACTAACACAGCGTGGCGCGCAGAAAAACCAGCAAGATGAATAATGCGCGAGGGATTTATCCCGAGCAGCACACCGACTGATATAAAAATCTATTCTAGATTTTATTAATCAATTATAAATTAGGAAAAATAAATAGTCAATCTGGGCACAATTACCCCATTAAATCCCAGGGCGGCAGGGTTTCGTCATTATCAAAGCCGTTATCGTTCAAATCGTTATTATTATCGTCATCTTCCCTTGGCACAAATCTTACAGGGGCGTCGGGAATAACGGCGGGTTCGTTTCTTGGACTGGTATTTTGATTGTTCGCAGGCGGCGGATTATTCGGCGTTTCGTCATATGACGGCGCGCCGAAAATAAACTGATTAAACGTATTGCTGCTCTGCGTAAAGCCAAGAAGATTCTCAAGGAAGTCCCAGTCCAGATCAATTCTGTAATCGTCAAGGAATGACGTATCAATATTCGAAAAACCCGCTGACGATACCGGTATATTCGCACCAAGGAATGAAGAGGCGGCTCCGTGAATATCACAGTAACGCGAAGGTATTGTTCCGTCTATAAACGTAAGATAGATTGTTCCTTCGTTGCAGGATTCTGTCGGAAGCAGGCCGGATCTTCTGCAGACAGCGGCGTCAGAAACTCCCGTAGGTCTTACAAAGGTTTTCTGCGGAAGACCTCTGTGAATATCGCTCATGTAATCGCCCCAGACAGGTCCTGCAAGCTGCGCGCCTGTCTGCGAAATGCCAAGCGAGTTGCCGGGCTGGTCAAAACCAAACCAGACTGCGGTCGTATAATACGGGGTGTACCCCACAGACCACGCGTCAGACCAGTTTTGCGTAGTTCCTGTTTTACCCGCGGCTGGAATTCTGAACGTTCTTCCTTCTTCGTCCCTGTAATTGAATCTTGATCCGTATCCTGTGCTGGCGCCCAGTGTTCCTATTGTTACGCCGAATTCCATCAGCCTTGTCATGGCGTACGCGTTCTGCGGTGAAATAACCTGTCCGCCGTTATCAAGCCTGCGCTGCTTCTGGCGTACTTCCCTTTCAACATCAAAAATGACCCTGCCGTTTCGATCTTCAATTGTTTTAATCGCAATCAGTGTTACATCACGTCCCTGATTTCCAAAAACAGCGAACGCCCTTGCCATCTGCGCGGGCGAAACGGAAGTGATTCCAAGCCCCAGCGGATAAACGCGCGGGAACAGGCGGTTAATTGTTGTCTGGTTTGTGATGCCCAAAAGCGAAGCGGCCCTGTCGATTGCGGCGTCGAAACCGATGGCTTCAAGCACATAAAGCGAAGGAATATTCAAGGACAGCGCTAAAATGTTATATAGAAGAAGAGGCCCTCTCCATTGCCCGTTGTAATTATTGGGAACATAAAAAGTGCCGTCTTCGTTATGGAAAGCCATCGGAATATCGTAAATCATTGACGCCGAAGTAAACCGTCCTGTATCAAGAGCCGCAGAATAATATAACGGCTTAAAAGCGGATCCCGGCTGGACTGCCGCCTGCGTCGCGCGAATAAACTGGTTCGATTCATCATATTTTGATCCGCCGACAATCGCGGTTATATAGCCTGTTTCATTTTCGATTGAGATTAACGCGCCTTCGACAACATTCTGCCTTGTCGTTTCCCTGAGCATCGCAAAACCCGGATTGGTTATATCCTTTAATTCGGGAATACCGAAGGCGAGCGCAAGAAGATCGACAACGGGGTTTATCGTTCTTGTATAACGCGACGTCGCCCTTACTTCATTCTGGCCGACCGCCGTTGAATGAACATCGGTCAGGTTAAACGCAAGCGTAAGCAGATTGATAATCGGAAGCGTAGACCTTATCGCCTGCGAATTGCTTCTTCTGTTCAGCGCGGCGTATTCGGCATTTCCTTTTGCGAGCCCCTGCGCCATATATTTTTCCGCGGCTTCCTGATGTTCAAGATTGAGCGTCGTATAAACAACATAACCGTCGCGGAAATAATCCCTTGCGCCGTACATTAAAACATCAAGCTCGCGGCGCACATATTCGCTGAACCAAGGAGCCTTGTCTTCGCGCGTAAGGTACGCGGAAAGCGCGGGTCTTGTCCAGTCAAAGTTTGCCCAGAATTCCTTAAACGAAGCTTCGGCTTCTTCTTCGTCCGCATAACCGAATTCAATCATGCGTTCAAGAACAAAATGCTGCCGGTCCATCGCAAGGTTGGGATTTTTTATAGGATCAAAACGGCTCGGCCCTGATAAAAGAACCGCAAGAACCGCGGCTTCGGCAAGAGTTACATCCCTTGCGCTGTGGCCGAAGAAATATTTACTGGCTGTTTCAACGCCGTAGGTATCTGGACCCATCGGCATGTTGTTTAAATAGATTTCAAGAATTTCATTTTTTGTATACCGTCTTTCCATCTGGAAAGCCCACCACAGCTCTTTAATCTTGCGGGTAATCGATATCTCCGTGCGGTTTGTATACAATGTGCCGGCAAGCTGCTGGGTGATGGTCGAGCCGCCGCCTAAAGCCTGTCCGCCGAACATATAATGATTAATCTGCCCCCAGACAGCGCGGACAATCGCGCGGATACTAAACCCGCGGTGATTGTAAAAATCAGGGTCTTCGCGGGCAAGGACAGCGTAGATCAGATGGCGCGGCAGTTCGCTTAGGGAAACAAGCTCGCGTTTTTCTTCCGCGGAAAATTCAGTTATCAGATTGCCGTTGGCGTCAAGAATTTTTGTCGGCAGCGCGGGAACATATTCAATAAAGTTTTCTTCGTTTTTGATATTGGACGTCATCGCCAGGGTAAGACCGAGACCGCCGCCTATCGTTATAACAATAGCTACCGTAAGAAACGCTATAAACCGGATAAAAAAGGCGGAAATGAAACTTTTCCCGTTTTTACTGCCCATACCTTAAAATGATATTTTAATATTTTTAACCTGTCAAGACAGCGATTTTGCGCGTAATTTTTTTAATTCAAATAGAATGAGCGTCCCTGTCAGCAGAAATGAAAAGCCGTCAGCTACAGGCGTCGCCGCGATCACGCCCCATAAACCCCAGACTTTGCCGAAAATCAGTATGCAGGGAATTAATGCGATACATTGGCGCAGCATCGAAAGAAAGATTGATGTTTTCGGCCGCCCTGTAACCACAAAAAAGTTTGTTGATACTATCTGAAAACCGGCAAGGGGCAGTATGAGCATCATGATCCTCATGGCGCGCGGAGCGAAATACATAAGAGCTTCGCTTCCGGCGGACGCGAACATCCTTATCAGCTGCATCGGGAAAATATTCACAATAATGAACCCGAACACGCAGATGGAAGTTGCGGCAATCACCGCGCTTATGTATGCACGTAACACGCGGTCGAATTTTTTCGCGCCGTAATTGTAGCCCAGTATCGGCTGCACCCCCTGATTAATCCCGAACACTGGCATTAAAATCATCATTAAGATCGCGCCCTGTATATTCATCCCTGTCAGGGCGATGTCTCCGCCGTTTGCGACGCCGAGCGTCTGCGCCCCGTACCAGCCCATGCTCATGTTGTTTAAAAGCTGCACTACCGACATAAGAAACTGAAGCAGAAACTGCGCGGAGCCGAAAGCCATTATCTGCATAATCATGGAAGGTTCCGGTTTGAAAACGCGAAGGTCCAGCCTTACTACGGCTTTTTTGCTTACCGCGAAAAATAAAATATAAATTGTTACTATAAACTGCGAAACAATCGTCGCCCATGCCGCGCCGCCGACTCCCCACTGAAACACAATGATAAAGAGCGCGTCAAAAATTATGTTTAACACGGCTCCCAAAAGCATTCCAATCATGGTGATATTGGGAAAACCCTGCGCCCTTGTGCAGTGGGAAAGCCCGAAACTCAGCATAAAAAGAACAATTCCATACAGCGTTATGCGAAAATATTCTTTCGCGTACACAAGCGCTTCGCTTCCTTCGGCGGCGCCCATAAGCGAAATAATCTGATCAAGAAAAACAAGGCCCAAAATCATTATGATAACGCTTATTGTGATTAACAGAACAAAGCAGTGGTTAAAAGCGTTTTCCGCTTCCTGTTTCCTCCCCTGCCCCAGCCGCATGGAAATCATGTTCGCGGCTCCGATTCCGAAAAGCATCGCGAACGCCATGCCGATTGTCATAAGCGGCAGCACAAGCGAAATTCCGCCGAGCGCGATTTCGCTTACGGCGTTTCCGACAAATATGCGGTCTACGAAATTGTAAAGAGCGTTGACAACCATTCCCGTAATCGCGGGGATCGAATACCGCAGAAGCAGTTTGCCCACGGGCTCAACGCCGAGTTTTTCCGCGGCGTTTAATTTTACGTCATTCGTCATTTTCCGCTCCTGTTTTTATCGTTGCCGCGTTGATTCGCAGTTCCTGCGCGGCGCCGTGGATAATCAAAAGCCGCAGGCAGTCATACGCGCATAAAACTTCGTCAAGAACTGCTTCGGACAGAATCTGTTTAATAAAACCGGAATCATTTTTATTACTAATGGGAAAATCAAGAATCCAGCGCGAGAATTCAACGCCGTCATTTTCTTTCATATACCTGCTTACCACATGAAGAAATTTTTTGGTATAAATGTCTTTCATCATTTTAATTTCTTTTGATTCTTTCTTTTTCCTGAAAGCCTTGTTTACAAATTCCACCGCGGCTTCAGCTTCATCCATCGCGAGTGTCACAGCAAGCGAATTATTTTCGGTGTAACGTGTCATGATTTTGTAAAATTTTTTCTGCGTATCAAGAATCGCCGCTATCGCGAGAATTACTTCGTCCCTTAAATAATGCGGCGTGTCTTTTACGCGCAGAATATTTAAAAGCGCCGGTATCGACTTTACATCGTGATACTTTCCAAGCGCTTCAGCTCCCATGATTTTAAGCCGCGGGTTATCAGTGTCCAGTATCAGCTTTTCGATCTCTGGAAGAAATATTCTGTCGTTCATTTTAGCTAACGCGATGATAGACTCGCCCGCTAGCATGTAGTCGCCTGAATAAGCAAGCTTTCGAAGCTTGTAGCGCGCGGCGGTGCAGTTATGATTTCCAAGAATACGCGCGGAAATATACGCCGTTGTATAAGGGTTATTATCGATATCGTCAATCAGCGCTTTTTCCGCGGTAAGGCTTATGTGGTTCATTTTTTCAAGCGCCCTGATCGATTCAAGGCGCGTAGCCAGATGCGGAGACCGCGCGCGCTCAAGAAGTCCCCCGATTGCAAGATGCGAAGGCGTTCCGTGAAGCGCGCCAAGAAGAACTTTTTCTTCATCAGAGTCTTTCGCCTTGCTCAGTTTATCAAGAATGCTGATGGCGCGAAGATCGCGGAAGGAGAACATAATTTCAAGCGCGCCGCGCAGGGGAAGCGAATTAAGCGGCTTCATTTTTTTCTGCATGGAAAGCGCGATTAACGCGAGCGCGCCCATTGCGGCATAAAGAATTTTAAACGAAAAAAAATGCGGCACGCCGGCAAACTCGAGAAAATCAAGGAGAAGCCCCGATAAAGAAGATCCAAGCGCGCCCGCGGCGCCGAAAATAAAAAAGTAAAGTATGCCCAGATTTAAAACTTTATCCGCGGGGATTAACGCCAGAAAATAAGTATGCGCGATTCCTTCGCTGCCAAGGAATCCGAAGTTAAGCATGAAAAACATGAATACAAGGAAAAGTATACCGCCTGTCAAATTACCCGTAAAACCGGAAGGAAGAAAAACAACGGGAATCATGCTGACAAGACCGATAACAATGCAAACCAGAAAAAGCGGCTTCGCGCCGATACGGTCTACAAGAAATTTAATGCTTAAACCCGCAAGCAGAAAACCAAGGCCGCCGAAAACATTGTAAAGTGAAATTAACCCGTCGTTATGGCCGAAAACTTCGCGGGCGTAAACCACGGCGAATGTTCGCGTAACGCCGGACACAAGAGCGACAAGGAATAAAACCGCCATAAAAGATTTAAGCGAATCCTGCGAAAGCGCGTCCTTAAAAATACCGATCAGGTTCATCCTGCGGCTTTCTTTTTCCACGGCGGGCTCAGGAACTTTTTTTATAACATACCCGCTGATTATTCCCGATACAAGGCCAATCGTTAACAATATCGAAAAAACAAAAAGCGGCGGCTCCATTCCCAAAATCATCGCAATCGTAAAACTGCAGAACATCCCGATGGCGCTGTTCATGATTTGAAGCTGCGTCATGTAACTGCCCCTGTCAGGGCCGGAAGCGAGCAGGCTTAAAACAGGATTATTGCCGATCATTCCGATTCCGCGGAACACCTGAAAAACAAAAACTCCAGTCATTACCATCAATAGAGCTGTTGCGGGTTTTCCCGAATAAACAAAAAAAGGAGCGATTATCGCAAGCGTCATTGCGGCGGAACGTAAAATCCATGTAGCGCTGAAAATCCCGATTATCGAAAAACGCCCTGTAAGCATTTTCCCAACCGGAAGAAAAAAAAGCGACACATAGAAAGACGCGCTTAAAAGACCGATATAAGTTGAAGACGCGCCGAGCCTCAACGCGAAAAGAGTTAAAATAACTCCGACGAGCAGCTGCCATGAGACAGCGTTAAAAATGTTAAAATAATTATATGTATCCCGCGCCTTGCCGAGCCGGTAGGGAGATAATTCAACTGCCATATATTTTCACATTATCAATATAAATGACATTAAACAAGTACGGGCGCGCGGCGTATTTATATATTGAAAATAACATTTTTTTTTTATATATTAATAAAATGATTAGAGAAGCGATTATTAAAGCGGCAAAACGGGAAGATCTTTCCTATGAATGCGCGGAAGCGGTAATGCATGAAATAATGGAAGGAAAGGCGAGCGAAATCCAGATGGCTGCCTACCTTGCGGCAATGTCGGTAAAAGGCGAAACAATAGACGAAATAACAGCTTCCGCCGCCGGAATGCGGAAACACTGCGTCCGGATTCTGCACGACATGAACGTTCTGGAAATTGTCGGCACAGGCGGAGATCATTCAAATTCGTTTAACATATCGACGACATCAGCGCTTGTGATTTCAGCCGCTGGTTTCCCTGTCGCGAAGCACGGCAACCGCGCCGCGACAAGCAGAACAGGCTCCGCCGATGTGCTTGAAGCCCTTGGCGTAAACATCACAATCGATCCCGATCACAGTCTGCACATTCTAAAAACAATCAATCTTTGTTTCCTTTACGCGCAGAATTATCACATATCGATGAAGTATGTCGCGCCTGTTAGACGGGAGCTGGGCATACGAACAATTTTTAACATACTGGGACCGCTTGTAAATCCGGCAGGCGCGAACATGGAACTGCTCGGCGTTTACGATCCTGAACTGATCGAACCGATGGCAAAAGTTTTATGCAACCTTGGAGTTAAAAGGGGCATGGTCGTATACGGACATGACGGACTTGATGAAATTTCATGCGGCGCTCCGTCAACAGTCTGCGAGCTCCGCGACGGTTTTATTAAAAGTTATGAGATAACCCCGGAACAGTTCGGAATTGAACGCTGTAAAAAAGAAGACCTTTTGGGCGGAACGCCGCAGGAAAACGCGCAGATAACAAAAAATATTTTAGCGGGTGAAAAAGGTCCAAGGCGAAGCGCCGTCCTTTTAAATTCGGCGGCTGCGATTCATATCGCGAAGCCTGAAATCGAAATCAAGGACGCGGTAAAAATCGCAGCTGAAGCAATCGACAGCGGCAAGGTAAAAAAACAGCTTGAACAGTTTATTGAATTATCGCAAAAGAAAATTTAGCAATTATGCGTTTTATACTATCTTTCTTTCCGCGGCTATACGAATCGCATCAGGCAGATTTTCCGCGCCGAGTTTCACGTAGATATTATTGATAAGCATTTTAACAGTATTTATCGAAAGCCCGCGGCTTGCGGCGATTTCAGTGCGCGAAAGCCCGTGCGAAAGGTCTGTTAGAATTTCGCTTTCTCTGGGAGATATAACAACGCCGTCAAGCATATTATTCGCCTGTTTGTAATCTGTTACTACGTGGGCAAGCCGCTTCGCATAGGACGCGGACTTTCTGTTTATACCGACAAGCCATTCCTTTGGAATATTTTTTGTTTCCTTGAGCGCGTACGAAGTAAGCGTGCGCATATCCTTTCCAAGTTCATAAAACGGCAGAACAATTTCGTTGTCAGCGGCGTTGTTATACGCTTCTTCAAGAACGGCGCACGCTTTTTCCCTGTCCTTTAATTTGTAATGAATGCAGGCTTCCATCGCAAACATTTCAATTCTGCCGAATAAGTAGGATTCTCTTTTTCTCATGTCTTTTATGTATGAAAGCAGCGGACGGTAATTTCTTGACGCGTAACAATGCCGTCCTTTCATCTGGTTCGCGGAATTTTCAACAAAACCTGCGTGCGCGTAAATCGAAAAATTCTCCTTCAGCCAGTCGGGAGCTTTTTCCGGAAAACCCAGAATGCAGTAATACCAGCACAGCGAAGCGTCATAATCGACAAAACGGCTGTAATATTTTTCATCATCAAGATTATTCTTCATGTCGATAAGAGCCTGATTCGCTTTTTGATAATTGCCCTGTAACACCGCGATGCGCAGAATGTAGAATAACGCCTTTTGAATAACTGCGGGTTTTTTCATTCTCCGCGCCAGATTAAGGGCGCTCATTATGGAACCTTCCGCGGCCTGAATATCGCCCTGATATAATTTTAATTCGCTCCACGCAAGTTCATCTTCTCCGGTTTCAAATCCGGTGAAGCATTTAACTAAATGTTCCCCGCTTCGGATTAATGAATCGATGTAGTCATGCGGCGAGCCTTTTCTTGAAGAACCGACCGCGCAAATCCACGGCCCAAGGGTTTTTATAATTAAGACGCCGGGATCAATCGGAGTTGTATAGCATTTGCTGAGTTTTTCATAATAAATGTCAGAATCATAAACATCATTTGACACGCACATCAGCCTGCGCACTGTCGCCCAGCAATAATAAACGCTGCTCAATGTGCTTCTCCTGAAAGGATCATCAAACGGCAGATCGATATATCTTGCTTCGTAGAACGCCGCTTTTGCGTTAGCTTCATCAAGCCTTCCCTGGCAGATAATCGTTCTAAGGTGAGTCGAAGCAAGATATGTCACAGTATCGTAAAAATGCAGGGGCGTTCTGTCCAGAATCGCCGCGGCGTAACATGAAATGTCATAGGGAATCTGCGCAGGCGATCCTATGAACATTATAACTATCGATCTGTAATCGCTAATTTTTTCGTAATAAGAGAGCGCGTCAATTTTAAATCCGTTTTGATTGCACCAGCTGCCGGCGATTGTGTATGTTTCGCGTTTTTGCTCAGGCGAAAGAAGCTCCTGCTTTGCCGCAAGGAATTCCAGAAAAAGCGGATGTATTAAAAACGCGTTGATATAATTATCGCGCCTTACATATGCGTTTTGTTTTTCAAGCTCTTCCACAAGATCGGGTTCACTGCCGGCCAACAGCATAATTAACTCGACGGACAGATGATCGATAAGCGACAGGCGCACAAGAAAATTCTGAAGCCGCTTCGATGTAAAATCCCAGACTTCCGTTTCCATGAATTTAAAAATGTTAGACTTCATCGCGTTACGCAAATATCCTTCGTAACCCGGCGCTTTTTTGTATGAACGGACGATATAATTCAGCGCGAACGCCCATCCTTCGGTATCGCCCCAGATTGAACGCAGAATATCAGGCTGAAGTGAAATTCCCTGCGTTAAAAAATATTGAGCAAGTTCGCTTTCCGTAAAGCGAAGTTCATCTTCGCTTACATTATAAACCTGATTGCCGGAAACAAGGTTCGCGATGCTAAGGCGCGGAGTGGAACGTGAAATGATAAAAAGCGTGGTTCCAAGCGGCATAAGGCGTATCGCTTCTTCCACAAATCTTATTACATGCGCGTTTTCTATATAATGACAATCGTCGAAGACTATCATTCTTCTTATTCTGTCTTCGTGATTGCGCAAAAGTATTTGATACTGTTTTAATTTTTCATCTGTATCCGGAAAACCAAGTTTAATTAACGATTCCGCGAACGGAGCGTTGATTTGCGCCATACAATGTGAGAAATTTTCCCAAAAACGCGCGCCTACATTGTCACGTTCCGAAAGCTGCACCCAAACTGTCGTTGACTGATATTCATGCACAAAATCATAAACCGCCGTAGTCTTGCCGTAACCCGCTCCGGCGCATACCATAATCAGGGGATATTTCATCGCTTCCATGAATTCATGATTAACCCGCGAACGTTTAAAATGAAAATCGCTGTGTATTGTTTCAGAGCCTGACGCTTTAATAATGAAACCTTCAGGCAAATCATTATTCATGGACTGCATCATTTATGAATATTTTACGCTCCTTTGTAATAAAATAATCATTAAGAGAATTAAAATAATTTTAACTAACTAATAAATATTTGTCAATTTTTATATATAATTATTTTTATATTTTTATGTTTAACTATTTTTTTATTTTTGGGATATTGATTTAAAATAATCTCCAAATTAATCGATAAGCGTAATTCAATTTAATTTTTCCTAATATAAGCGTTGACACTGTAAATTAATTACAATAAATTAAATTAACAAGAGCCGGCCCGATGATAATAAAAATATTAAAATTTTTGCTAATAATTCCCGCGCTTGTCTGCGGGTGTTCCGGGGACGGCGGCGGGCTTACAATCAAAAACGGAATATTAACAGTCGGCGTGGAAATCGGTTATCCGCCGATGGAATACTTGGCGCAGGACGGGATAACGCCCGCTGGTTTTGACATAAGCCTTGCGCAGGCAATCGCGGAAAATATGGGACTGAAGGTTCAGTTTGTCGATACCGCGTGGGAAGGAATTTTAGCAGGCGTTAATTCACGCAAATATGATTGTGTTATTTCTTCTGTGACAATTCTTCCCGAACGCCTTGAAAAATACAATTTCAGCAGGCCGTATATTAAAACCAGTCTCGCGCTTGTCATGATAACCGGCTCTGTTCACAACGTGAACACCCTGCATGATATTGACGGTTTTAAAATCGCATGTCAGGAAGCGACAACGTCAGGATATTATTTAAATCAGCTTAAACAGGAAGGATTAAAAATCGCAAGTTATGAATACGACAAGGTAATATACTGTTTTGAAGAACTCCGCCTGGGACGCGTAGACGCGGTTATGACCGATTTGCTTGTCGCCTGTGAATACCTTGCGCGTTCTGATATTTATAAGATAGTATGGCAGGGCAGCGAAGAAATATTCGGCATCTGCATGAAAAAGGGAAACAGCGCGCTTACGGAAAAAATTAACGCGGCTCTCGAAGAACTTTTTAATAACGGCACAATGCTGCGGTTATCCAGGGAGAATTTTTACGGCGCGGATTATGTCTCGCCGGTTTGGAAATAACAGCGCTTTTTCATGAATGGACTTGTTCGACAACTCGTATAATCTTATTATCACAATATCTAATAATTAAAATATAAATTGTTCTAGGTAACTTGTCAAGACTATTCAAGTTAAAATATATATAAAAAAAAATCATTTTTTTACTACACGCTTGTATAGTATTTTTCTCAAAATTTGACACAACAACTAACTCTTATATACGGTTTCAAGCCGTATTGCGTCCTTCTGGCTGTCGGTATACCCAGTTGGACAGCTAGAAGGAGCGTTTTATGAAGAACGAAAAAACCGAAATTTGCGCAATGCAAAATTCAACAAATTCGCAATGTGCGAATTCATCAAGCGGAATTTCTGAATTTGAAATTAATTTTATTCAGAAATTGAATTATTCTAATATTAAAGATTATCGGCATTTATTTAATCCATTTAAACTTTATGCAATTTCAAAATATCCAAATTTAAATTTTAATAATTTTGAAAACACCTTTTCCGTATCAGAGGGAATTGAATTAATAAATAATATTATTCTTGAAAATCCGTTTTTAACCGAAATTGAAAAATCAGACTTAAAATATATTTTCTCAAGAATGTATGATATTTATTTTGAATATACCGAATTCAGAATATCAAAAATAAAAAAAAGATTTTTATTAATTAATGATTTAAAAGATTTATTAAATACTTTATACAATATACATCCTAAAAATTCAGCTATAACCATAAATGATATTAGAAGAATAAATTATAATTATTTATCTGAAAATAAAATATTAGAACTTGAAAAATTATTTTCCTTATATTCAAAAAGAGAAAATTCACTTCCTATAGAATTTGGCGGCGAAGATATTTCATTAGATGATATAGAATTTTATGAATTTTTTGAAACTGTAAAAAATAGCTATTCAAAAATGGATATTAAATCTTTAATATATAATGCTCTTAACTTAAAAGCAACTTGCTTGAAATTTTTATGTAATACATTTAATGTTCAATATTATTATTCTGAAAATCGAAGCTGGAAAAATTTAAAAAAATTATTTTACAAAAGATTAATTAGAAATATCAGCCCTGTTGTTATTGACACTGTATTTTTAGAATTTAAAAAATTATATTTTGAATGTGTCAATAAAATTATATATCAAAATATCGGGCGTGAGGATTATCTAAATTCATTTATTAGGTTTTTGGAAATTAATTTTGAAGTTTCAGAATATTTAATTTCAGAAACTCGAAAAAATGTTTTTAAATGTTTGCAATGGGGTATATTTTATAGAGATGAAGAATGGAAATCTATTTTAAGAGAATTTTGTAATTGTTATTCAAGAAAATTAAAAAAACATAAGTCAGCTATGGAAATAATTGAAATGAATAAAAATGAATTTGATGAATTTTTTGGTTGTAGCACGGAATTTGATGGTTAATGGAATTTGAGAAAATGAAAAATTATGACGATACTTCCTGAAATTGTGAGAATTAACAAAAATTAAATTTAAAAATTGAAAAGGAGAAATTAAAAAATGAATTATAAAGAAATATATGGCGATTATAAAATCGATTTTAAACAAGAAATTGAAACATCTACAATTTCAGAAATTTGGAATATAAAAATTGAAATTTTAGAAAATTATTTAAAAAATATTTTCGATGCCAATAGCGAAAAAGAATTATTAAATATTATAAATAGAGAATTGAAAAAGCGGAAAATAAAATGGTAGTAATTAAAAAAGAAAGAAAAGATTTTACAGAAAAGAAAATCATGTTTTTAATTGCAATGGCTTATTATAATTTGGATTGTGATAATGAAGGCGTTCATTTGCCAAAAATTCAGTTAGAAAAATATTTTGGTATAAAAGGCGGAACTTTTTATAGAATTTTGGAAAGTTTAAAAAATGATAATTTGATAGAATTAAGTTATTCAGGGTATGAAGTTGGTAAAAAAAGCCAAAGATGGAAAATTTTGCAAGTATCTAATTCTATTATTAATAATAAATATAATTTAATTAATTATTATAATAAATTAAACATATTTATTATTAATAATATTAATAATAATATACTATATTGCCCTATGTTACCACTTATCAAGCTACAATGTTACCACTTATCATTAAATTCTTATTCATTTACAATTCATACTGTATTTTATTCATTTAATACTACTATGTTACCACTTACCAATAATAACTATTATCTTGACAATGAAGCATTGCATAACCATATAATTAGCATATTTAAAGATATTGAAAGTCTAGTTTTTGAAAATAATAAATATACAAATTTAAAAAATGTCTCGTCATTGCGCTATGAAACAGAAAAGAAAAAAGTAAAAATCAGCGGGCGCGTATGTAATTATTTATGTAATACAAAATCGAATAAGCAAGGGAAAATATATAAAAATACTAATTTTTCCCCCGATAGAAAATTTGTATTAGAAATATTTGGATATACAAATTATAAAGAAATATTTGATATAAAATCACAAATTCCGCGTTTAACTTATATTTTACAGGGCAGTAATTATTCCAATATTGATGATTTTTATTATATTGAAAATGTAAATAGGGAATTTGTAAAAAAAATATTTATGTATACTTATTTTGATAAAACTTTATTATTAGGTGCTTGTCATTCTTTAAATAACGATTTAAAAGAAAGAAATTTAAAATATTGTAATGAACAAGAAAGAAAAAACTGGTATAGAGATTTTGAAAAAGTTTATAATCATTTTCACAATTTAATAAAACCAATTGGAAATGAAATATTTTTATGGAGCGCGTATTGGGAACAATTAATTATTAAAGAGGCGCGTGAACAATTAGGGATTTATTTATTAAATGTTTATGACGGCTTTTATTATGAAAATGATAATTTTACAGAGAGAATTAAAAATATTGTTATTGAAACATCTGAAACAATAAAAACAATATATAAAAAAAGATTAGAAATTGAATTTAATAATGGAGATTAAAAAATGAAATTAAACAATGAACAATTAGAACAACTAGGTTCACAAATTGAAAATGCGGATTTTGTAAAATTAAAAATAATTTTACATTATATTATGAACAAATTAGTAGGTAATGGATTTACAAATTTTGGGGAATTTATTACAACTATTGATAAATTTGTATCTTATGAAAAAATAGATTATTTAATTGATATGTATAATAACAGCGGCGTGAGTGAAGGATTTTGAGAAATGAAAAATGAAATTAATAAAATTGATAATGAAACAATGGAAAAAATGGATAAGGAAGTGCAAGACATGAAAGAATTTGAAATTCAGGGTTTAAAAAGCAGAATTACAAGACTGGAAAAAATAATGAATCGAGTTATTGAATCATTTATTAATGATAATAAAACATTAATTATTAAAAATATAAATTCAAATAATAAAGATTTAAAAAAGTTTTATGATGATGTAAAAGATAATGACGGCAGAATAATGCCGTATTGGTTTTAATATAAGAGAATTTAAAAATGATAACAATTAAAAACAAGAAACAATTAAAAAGGTATTTGTTAAAACGAAAAATTAGCAAATAGAATTTTTAAAGCCCGTAAAATCAAATTTGCGGGCTTTACAATTTAAGGAAAAATAAAAATGATAACAATTAAAAATAAAAAACAGTTAAAAGCATATTTACAAAAACGGAATTTGAAAAATGGCAAATAGTATATCGCAAGCATTTACAAAAGAAAAAACAGATGAATTATACACACCGCCGATATTGGTAAAACCAATAATTAAATTTTTGCAATTATTCTATATTGAACATATGGAATTTGAAGAATTAAAATATCGTTATACAGATATTAATTGTTTAAAAACGCGGAAACCAATAGTTCTATGTCCATTTGATATGGCGAATTCTGAATTCGTAATTGAAATTTCAAAATTAAAGAATTTCGATTTAAAATACGGTCATATTGAAACAGGTCAGGATTTTTTTAATTATAATTATGGCAAATATGATGTAGTTATATCGAATCCGCCATTTTCAAAAAAGAAAATAATCTATGAAAAATTATTAAAAGAAAATAAACCTTTTGCATTGTTAGGAAATGCCATGCAAATAAATTATGAAGAAATCGGGCGGTTATTTTCTGAATATGAAATGCAAATTTTATCTTTTGATAGGCGGGTAAGTTATAATGGGCAACCGTCAAGTTTTATGAGTTGCTATTTCTGTCATAATTTTTTACCGAATGATTTAGTATTTGAAAAATTAGAAAATAATAATGTAGGGAAGAATTTTGTAGCTAGTAGAATGTATGAAAACGCCGCTTAAATATTTAAAAAATAAAAATAACTAATATAGTATAACTGTTTTAGCAGTTATAACCATATATGCGGCTTACATTTGCCGCTCTCCTTATTTTGGGTGTATAGATTCTTAATCGAATTTATACACTTTTTTTTTATTTACAAACTAATTATTTAT
>Ga0209755_10001450_pt1 | contig 36833 bp, 25 predicted proteins | sample TergutCo191P1_FD_187301 | JGI IMG/M metagenome (GOLD analysis project Ga0209755, IMG submission 187301) | Cornitermes sp. P1 segment gut microbial communities from Petit-Saut dam, French Guiana - Co191P1 (SPAdes) (version 2) | ecosystem: Host-associated > Arthropoda: Insects > Digestive system... | reverse complement strand
CCCCCATTTAGATGAGGGGGGAATCACAATGAACATAACCCCATATGGCGACACGATTAATGACGGCAAGGTGCAAATTTCCTTTACCCTGCCGGTAAAAAATGACGACAAGGGCACGGAAGCCGCAAAAATTCTGGCAAAGAAAATGGGCATCCCCGACCCGAATATAGCTCACAAAGCCGCGCTGGACACGGGTTTTACTTTCTATGTAGTTTACGGCAGCGTAATTCACAGCATAGACTATGACTCCATAACCGTGCAAACCGTCGCGGGCGACGTTATGGACATGAAGTGCGTGTCTGATTACATTCGCGAAAACATCAAGCGCAAAGTAGTTTTCATCGGGGCGTCCACTGGAACCGACGCCCACACCGTAGGCATCGACGCCATCATGAATATGAAGGGCTTTGCGGGACATTATGGCCTGGAGCGTTATGAAATGGTGGAGGCCCATAATCTGGGCAGTCAAGTCCCCAACGAAGAATTTATCAAAAAGGCAAAAGAATTAAATGCCGACGTGCTTTTAGTAAGCCAAACCGTCACCGCAAAGGATATTCACATTACCAACCTGACCGAGCTGGTGGAACTGCTGGAAGCGGAAAACATGCGTGATAAAGTAATCCTAGTCTGCGGAGGCCCACGCATCACCCACGAGCTGGCCAAGGAGCTGGGCTATGACGCAGGCTTTGGTGTGGGCAAATACTCCGAAGATGTGGCATCCTTTGCCGTTCAGGAAATGGTAAGAAGGGGACTGGTATGAAGACACAACAAGAGCAGTCTGAAATTTTCAAGCTGTTCCAAATGAACATAAAGAAAAACGACTCTTTTGAGCTGGGCAAGCAAAATTTACTGGCCCTTAGAGCAGAATTATCTTTAATTTTATGACCATATATTTTCTGCTTGCAGTAAGGATGATTTCTGCAAAATGCCCATAGCCAGAAGTAAAACGATTGCGTATTACATTTATCATCTTGTGCGAATTGAAGATATTGTAACAAACACTTTGATTGAAGGAAAAACACAGTTGTTTTTTTCCAGTGATTATCTTTTGAATTTTCCTGTCATTACTACGGGCAATGAAATAAAGCGTGATGACTTAATTGAGTTTAGCAAAATGCTAGACATAGCCCATCTTAAAAAATATGCCGCCGACGTTTTTGCCGGCACAAATGAGATAATCCATAATATGAGTTTTAAGGACTCAAAAACAAAAGTGTCTGCGGAAAGAAAGGCAAATTTGCTAACAACAAAGACCGTATCAGATGACGAAAACGCTTTTTGGCTTGTTGATTACTGGTGCAAAAAAACTTACGCCGGCTTATTATTTATGCCGCTATCAAGGCATCATAAACCATGTACAACCGTGGCCCCGTGCTGGCACGTATCCACGTGGTTTCAGATGTTGAAATGAATGATTCAGCGGCATAGAAGCTGCTTTTTTATACTTAAAAAAGATAAAGCACGGAAATTAATTTTCAACTATAGTAAAATACAGGGATGGAAAAACTATAAGCGTCAAATGAACCCGGGTCTGCACGGAGGGGGGCTCATTTGACGCTTACTATTGAATTTGACCCATTCTAATTTCTGTGTAATACTTACTTAAAATATGCTGGAGGGAAGGTGCTTAAATTGATAGATTTATCAATTGCAAGCAAAAATCTGGAACGGAATATCCAAAAGGCAAAGGAAAACGGGGTTATAATTCCAAACTTTGCACAAATGCGCGACCCGGCGCAAAATGTGCCCGAGAAGGTTAAGGAAAAGCTTCGCGGTATCGGGCTGTGGGATATTAACCCGCTGAATCTTTTTCGGATTACTTGGAAAAACGAACGCACACTAAAAGGCGGTCTGTACGGCAAGCCGAATTTTATTGAGCTGCCGTCTAAGCTTACGGGGGTTAAGGCGCGGATTATTTGTATGATTGGCAAATATTTCCCAACGGGATGCCATAAAGTGGGCGCGTCCTTTGGGTGCTTGGTTCCCCGGCTTGTGACGGGGCAATTTGACACCTCCTCGCAAAAGGCTGTCTGGCCCTCTACGGGAAATTATTGCAGAGGTGGCGCGTTTAACTCGAAGCTGCTGGCCTGCGAATCCGTGGCCATTCTGCCCGAGGGCATGAGCCGTGAGCGTTTTGACTGGCTAAATGAAATCGCCGGCGAGGTCATAGCCACCCCCGGTACAGAAAGCAATGTAAAGGAAATTTTTGATAAAACAAACGAAATCCGTGCCACTCGCAAGGACTGTGTGATTTTCAACCAGTTCGAAGAGATGGGCAATTATATGTGGCATTATAATGTAACAGGTTATGCAATCGAAGAAGCCTTTGAAAGCATCAAGGGCGAAAACGGCCGGTTTGCGGCATTGTGCCTGTCCTCCGGCTCCGGCGGAACAATGGCCAGCGGCGATTACTTAAAACAAAAATACCCATATAGCAAAATCGCCGTATGTGAAGCTTTGCAATGCCCCACCGTTTTAAACAACGGCTTTGGCGACCATCGCATTGAGGGCATCGGCGACAAGCATATCCCATGGGTTCACAATGTAAGAAACACCGACATGGGCATCGCCATTGATGACAACGACGCCATGGCATTGTTGCGCCTGTTTAATGAACCGGCCGGAAAAGAATATTTGAAAAATGAAATCGGCCTAACAGACGGTGAAATTGAAGACCTTTCCCTCATGGGAATTTCCGGCATCGCCAACATGCTTGGTGCGATTAAACTGGCCAAATACTATGAACTGACTGAAAAAGACGTTGTGGCAACCATTCTTACGGATTCCGTAGAGATGTACATGTCCCGGCTGGAAGAAATGCGCGTGGAAGACGGCGAATACAACCCAACGGAAGCGGCGGCGGACTATCGCGCCAGCCTGGAGAAAATCCGCACGGATAATCTGATTGAGCTGACCTACGCCGAGCGCAAGCGGGTTCATAATTTGAAATACTACACATGGGTTGAGCAGCAGGGGCGCGAAGCGGACGAACTTAATGACCTGTGGTACGCCCCCGAAAAAACCTTTGAAGCGGTTCAGCAGCAAACAGAGCAGGTGAACGCTCTGATTAACGCATTTAATGAAGAAACAGGCCTGCTGAAGAGCCTTTAATTCATGAACAAAATTATTTCATACTCTCTTTTTGTTACAGGGCTGATTTTGATTGGTCTTTCGGGCTATTATATTTCTCAAATCATTCGCTTAAATCTTTGGGACGATGTGATTCTTAGAATTATAAGTGTAATGGCTTTTATCGGGGGCGGAGTTTTTGTCGGTTTGAGTAGAGTCCTGAAAAATCAAGAGGCATTAATCCGGCTGTTGCAAAAATCAAAGGAAGATGAAAATGACTGTTAAATGGGTAGAAAACACTATCCCTGTATCCGACTGCTCAGAAAGCCTTGCTTTGATGGACATGGCTACAATTGAAAAAGTGCAGAACTTCCACAAAAGCTTTCCGGAATATGATATTACCCCCTTGGTGGCCTTGGATAACTTGGCCAACGAGCTTGGGGTTGGTGGCATTTACATTAAAGACGAGTCCTATCGGTTTGGGCTTAATTCCTTCAAGGCATTGGGAAGCACCTTCGCGCTGGCATCCTTTATCGCCAAGACTATAGGCCGCCCGGTATGGGAGCTGGATTGTCAGGCCATCACTTCGCCGGAAATGCGCAAGCAGCTTGGCGACTTTACGTTTTATGCCACCACGGACGGCAATCATGGCCGTGCGGTTGCATGGGCGGCGCGGAAAATCGGCCAAAAATCCGTGATTTACATGCCAAAGGGCTGCCCCGTGGTTAAGCTTGAAAACATCAAGCGCGAGGGCGCGGAGGGGTATATCACCGAGCAGAATTATGACGACACCATACGTTTTACCGCCGAGCTGGCGGAAAAAACACCCCAAGGCGTGATTGTGCAAGACACCGCCTGGGAAGGATATACGGACATCCCGGGCTGGATAATGCAAGGTTATGCCGTCATGGCGTTGGAGGCCTGCCATCAACTGGACGCGATGAAAATCAAGCCCACTCATATGCTGATTCAGGCGGGGGTAGGGGCCTTTGCAGGCGCGGCACAGGGGCTTGTGTCCAATTTTTACGGCAAGGACGCGCCGGTTTCTTTTGTGGTGGAGCCCCATGCTGCCGATTGCCATTATCGTTCCGTGGAACGGGGCGACGGCGTTCCCGTAACTGTAGGCGGGGACATGGCAACTATCATGGCCGGTCTTGCCTGCGGCGAGCCGAATCCAATTTCATGGGATATTTTAAAGAACAAGAGCCGGTATTATATCTCCATGCCTGATGAAATTGCGGCGCGGGGTATGCGGATGCTTGGCGCACCTTTGCGCGGCGACCCACAAGTAATCTCCGGCGAGTCAGGCGCATCGTCAATGGGCTTCCTCACAGAGCTTTTGGCAGGGCAAAGCCCGGAAATGATTGCGCTGCGAAAGGCCGCAAACATTAATAAGGACTCCCGCATTTTGCTCTTCAGCACAGAGGGCGACACCGACCCGGATAACTACCGCCGAATCGTGTGGGATGGGGCGTTTCCTTCATAAAAAAACCTTGTACCAAATCATCTAAATTTAAAAGGGAGGATTTTATGGATTTTGAGAAAATTAAGGCCGCCGCTGAGGGTTACAAAGTGGCGATGAGCAAGCTTTTGCGGGATATGACCAAATTCCCGGGGGAAAGTTGCGACGAGAAAGCAAAAGTTGACCGCGTTGCACAGGAAATGCGCGACCTTGGTTTTAACCGGGTGGAAATCGACCCACAGGGCAATTTGCTGGGGTACATGGGCACGGGCAAGACGCTGATTGCCTATGACGGTCACATAGACACGGTGGGCGTGGGCAATCGTGACAACTGGACTTTCGACCCATATGAGGGTTATGAAAACGATGATGAAATCGGCGGGCGCGGTGTTTCCGACCAAGCTGGCGGCATCGTCTCGGCGGTGTACGGCGCGAAAATCATGAAGGATTTGGGCCTGCTGGATGACCGCTACACCGTTCTTGTTACCGCCACCGTTCAGGAAGAGGACTGCGACGGCGTTTGCTGGCAGTACATTATTCAAGAGGGCGGGGTAAAGCCTGAATTCGTTGTAATTACAGAGCCCACCGACGGCGGAATTTATCGCGGTCAGCGCGGGCGCATGGAAATTCGCGTGGATGTAAAAGGGATTTCATGCCATGGCTCCGCGCCGGACCGTGGCGACAACGCGATTTACAAAATGGCGGATATTTTGCAAAACGTGCGTTCGTTGAATGAAAACGACGCTTCCGGCGAAATCAAAGGTTTGGTCAAAATGTTGAGCGAAAACCATAATCCCGAATGGGAGGAAGCCCGTTTCCTTGGCCGTGGCACAATCACCGTAAGCGAAATATTTTTCACCTCTCCCAGCCGCTGTGCCGTTGCGGATTCATGCTCCGTGTCCCTTGACCGCCGCATGACCGCCGGGGAAACATGGGAAAGCTGCTTGGAGGAAATCCGCGCACTTCCCGCCGTGAAAAAATATGCCGGAGACGTAGTGGTTTCTATGTATTCCTATGACCGCCCGGCCTATACGGGACTTGTTTACCCCGTAGAAAGCTATTTCCCCACATGGGTAATCCCCATGGAGCACCCGGCAACCCGCGCCATGGAGAAAGCTTATACCGAAATGTACGGCAATGAGCGTATCGGCAATGCCGAGACAGCGGAAGCCCGCCGCATCCGTCCGCTTACGGACAAATGGACATTTTCCACCAATGGCGTGACCATTATGGGACGCAACGGCATCCCATGCATCGGTTTTGGCCCGGGCGCAGAAGCTCAGGCCCACGCCCCGGATGAAAAAACATGGAAGCAAGACTTGGTAATTTGTGCCGCTGTTTATGCCGCACTGCCACAAATATATCTTAATCAGAAAGGTTGAGGAAAAAATGAACATTACTCAATTTATTCAAAAGCTGGATTCTTTAAAATTTGACATGTTCCAAAAAGATTTCTTGCTGACATGGGAAAAGACCCGTGATGAAATCGACGCGGTATTCGCCGTGGCCGACGCTTTAAGGACTCTGCGCGACAATAATGTTTCTGCTCGCATTTTTGACAGTGGGCTGGCAGTTTCGCTATTCCGCGACAATTCCACCCGCACAAGATTTTCGTTTTCATCGGCAGCAAATCTTCTGGGGCTTGCGGTGCAAGACCTTGACGAGGGCAAAAGCCAAATCGCCCATGGCGAAACCGTTAGGGAAACAGCAAACATGGTTTCGTTCATGTCGGATGTAATCGGCATCCGGGATGATATGTACATCGGAAAAGGCAATACCTATATGCGCGAAGTGGCACAGGCTGTGCAACAGGGCTTCGAAGAGGGCGTGCTTCCGCGCCGCCCAACCCTTGTAAATCTTCAATGCGACATAGACCATCCCACGCAATCCATGGCGGACATGCTTCATATTATCCATCATTTCGGCGGCGTGGAAAATCTCAAAGGCAAGAAAATCGCCATGACTTGGGCGTATTCTCCGTCCTACGGAAAGCCGCTGTCCGTGCCACAGGGAATCGTTGGGCTTATGACCCGTTTTGGCATGGAAGTCAGCCTTGCTCATCCCGAAGGATACAATATTATGAGCGATGTCGAAAAAGTAGCCGCTAAAAATGCCGCAGAAAATGGCGGCAAGTTTTCCAAGACCTACAGCATGGCCGAGGCTTTTGCCGACGCAGACATTGTTTATCCCAAGAGCTGGGCCCCCTATGAGGCTATGGAAAAGCGGACTGTTTTGTATGGCAATGGCGACGATGCGGGGATTAAAGCCTTGGAAAAAGAACTGCTTGCCCAAAACGCAAATCACAAGGATTGGGAATGCACCGAGGAATTGATGAAAACCACCAAGGACGGCAAGGCCCTGTACATGCACTGTCTGCCCGCCGACATCACCGGCGTTAGTTGCAAGGAAGGGGAAGTTGCCGCTTCCGTTTTTGACCGTTACCGCACCGATACGTATAGAGAGGCCGGATTTAAGCCTTATATCATCGCCGCGATGATGTTCCTTTCCACATGCAAAGACCCGCAAGCGACGCTGAAAATGCTGGCATATAAAAAATTGCCAAGACTCATATGAGCAAATTTTTTGTAAACGGCAGCCCGGTTGAGTTTTCCGGCGATTATTCCTTGCTTAAATTTCTGCGGGAGGATTTGAAATTAACCTCCGTGAAAGAAGGTTGTAGCGAGGGCGTTTGCGGTACTTGTATGGTGCTTGTGGACGGTAAGGCTGTCAGAGCTTGCAGAATGACCGCCGAAAAGCTGGCTGGTAAAAAAGTTTTAACCATTGAGGGCTTATCCCAATGGGAGAAGGATTTATATGCCCATTGCTTCGCGGCGGCTGGCGCGGTGCAATGCGGTTTTTGTATCCCGGGCATGATTATTAGCGCGAAGGGGCTGTTGGGTTCAAATCCCAGCCCCTCCCGCGCAGATGTAAAAAAGGCCATCAAAGGCAATATCTGCCGTTGTACCGGATATGTAAAAATCGAAGACGCCATTCTCATGGCCTCCCGGCTTGCGCCGGAGCGAAGCCGCTTAAATGCCCCCTGCGGGGAGCAGCACCGCTTACATGCGGATGAAGCTTCTGTATCCGTCTCGAAGCCGGATACATTCACGGGAAGGCTGGGTGAGGATTTTTTCAGGCTGGACGCCGAGGAAAAAACCTTGGGGACGGGGTTGTATACCGATGACTTGACAGTGGAGGGTATGGTTTACGCAAAGGCTTTGCGTACAGAATATCCACGGGCGCGGGTGCTTGCCATGGATATTTCCCGGGCAAAGTCCCACGAGGGTTGTATAGATTTAATCACCGCCGCCGATGTGCCGGGTAATATCAAATGTGGCCATATTATCAAGGATTGGGACGCGCTTATTGGAGTAGGGGGGATTACCCGCTATGTAGGTGACGCACTGGCTATCGTTGTGGCCGATTCGCCGGAAATTCTTGACGAGGTGCTGGCCCTAGTCGAAGTGGAGTACGAGGAGCTTACGCCGCTTACTTCCCCCGCAGAGGCTTTGGCGGAAACCGCGCCGAAAATTCATGAGAACGGGAATATCCTAAGTCGTCAGGCTTTAAAGCGGGGTAATGCAGACGAGGCTATTTCCCGGGCAAAGTACAAGGTCACGAATCATTTTTCCCTGCCTTTTACCGAACACGCCTTTATGGAGCCTGAATGTGCCATTGCAATGCCCGATGGGCCGGAAGGAGACGGGCTTTTAATTTATTCCGGCGGGCAAAGCGTCTATGACGAGCAACACGAAATCAGCGGGCTTTTGGGCATTCCCCCGGAAAAAATCCGGGTAAAGTCCATGCTGGTGGGCGGTGGCTTCGGTGGCAAAGAGGACATGAGCGTACAGCATCATGCCGCACTGGCCGCTTGGATTACAAAAAAGCCGGTTAAAATAAAGTTTTCCCGGGATGAGAGCCTGCTGGTGCATCCCAAGCGTCACGCCATGGAAATCGACCTTACCGTGGCTTGCGACGAAAACGGAATAATTACTGCCGCAAAGGGAAAAATCGTTTCGGATACCGGGGCATATGCCAGCCTTGGCGGCCCTGTTTTGCAACGGGCCTGCACCCATGTTGGTGGGCCGTATAATTTCCAAAATATTGACGTCGAGGGTACGGCTGTCATTACAAACAACCCGCCGGCCGGGGCTTTTCGCGGTTTTGGTGTGCCCCAGGCGGCTTTCGCCATGGAAAACAGCCTTAATCTTTTGGCGGAAAAGGTTGGAATCTCCCCTTGGGAAATCCGATATCGAAATGCCATCCGTCCCGGGCAGGTTCTGCCCAACGGACAAATTGCCGACGACTCAACGGCTTTTGAAGAATGCTTGCTTGCCGTCCGCGAGATTTACGAAAACGCGCCTGTGGCCGGAATTGCCGCCGGGTTTAAAAATACCGGCCTTGGCGTAGGCGTGCCGGACGTCAGCCGATGTATTCTTTCTATTGAGAAGGGCAAAATTCATGTCCGTTCCAGTGCGGCTTGTATTGGGCAGGGCATGGCTACCGTGCTTGCACAAATGGTATGCGAGACTTTGGGCTGTCCTCCCGATTTGCTTGTGGTAGAAGCCCCCGACACTGCCCGGACGCCAAATTCCGGGACAACTACTGCATCCCGCCAGACGGTTTTTTCCGGCGAGGCGGCTGTTGCGGCGGCTCGCGGCCTCTGCGAGGCGGCCATCACCGCTGAAATGCACGTTAAGCAACATGCACGTCCCGAAGCCGGAAGCAAAGCCGTGGATTGGGAAAGGGTTTTGCGTGAACTGGAAGGTCAAGAGTTCTACGGCGAATATTTCCCTTCAACCGACCCGATGGGAAGCGATAAGCCCAACCCGGTAAGTCATGTGGCATATGGATATGGTGTACAGGTTGTGGAGCTAAACAAAGATGGCAAGCTTACAAAAGTCACGGCGGCCTATGATGCCGGCAAGGTGGTCAATCCCAAGCTTGCCGAGGGGCAACTCGAAGGCGGAATCTTGATGGGGCTGGGTTACGCGCTTACGGAGGATTTTCCCGTGGAGGGTGGATATCTTGCCACGAAATACAGCAAACTTGGGCTGTTCCGCGCAACGGAAACGCCGGAAATGGAAATCATTTTCGTGCGGAAAGAGAGCTTCCTACCTGCCGCCCACGGTGCGAAGGGCGTTGGCGAGCTGGCGACAATTCCGACGGCCCCGGCGGTTCAGGGCGCGTATTACAAGTTGGATGGCCAGTTCCGCACGAGGCTTCCTTTGAGTGCCACTTATTATGAACTAGAAACATATAAATGCTTGCCGACGGATGATAAAAACAGCAGTTCGAACTGTATTGTATTTCATCCCGAAGACTGCATTTTATGCGAGAATTGCATCGAGGTTTGCGGTGCGGCAATTGACCCGACAAAAGGCGGCGATTTATCTGAGTTGGGATGTGTAGGCTGTGGGCAATGCCGGATAGAATGCCCCACGGGTGCTATTAAGGTCAAAAGTAGCATCACAGAAGTTTTAACTGCCATCAAGGATGAAAATTCCATGGTAGTTGCTCAAATTGCTCCGGCCGTTAGGGTTGGCCTTGGCGGAATGTTTGACCTGCCGGGGGACGTAAACGCAATGGAAATCATTGTAGGCGCGATGCGGCAGATGGGCTTTGACCGGATATTTGACACAAGTTTTGGTGCGGATTTAACAATTGCCGAAGAATGCGAAGAACTGCTCCACAGGCTTAGTTCGGGAGAAAATCTCCCTCTGATGACAAGCTGCTGCCCGGCATGGGTGCGCTTCTGTGAAGACCGATATCCACAGTTCGCCGAAAACATATCCACCTGTCGTTCGCCTCATCAGATGCTTGGGGCGGCAATCAGAGCGCATTATAAAGAAACGGAGCGCGTCGTAATCGTTTCGGTTATGCCCTGCACTGCCAAGAAAAATGAAACTCAACCAGATGTTGACTATGTCATTACAACTTCAGAGCTGGCCTGTTTAATTAAACAGCAAGGAATTGTACTTGCTGACTGCCAACCAAGCAAAACAGATGAACCCTTTGGTCAAGCCTCAATGGATGCACTGCATTTTGGAGCTGCGGGCGGTGTAGCCAAAGCGATTACGAGCCATTTGGACACAGATATAAAAGCAGTAAGCGTAAGCGGCCTAGCCAACGCCACTGAACTGATGCAAAAATTGGAAAAAGGCGAAGTGCAGTATGACTTAGTTGAAGTTATGGCCTGCCCCGGTGGTTGCATCATGGGCGGCGGTCAGCCTGTTCCCCGCCAATTAAGCAAGCAAGTTAAGCTAAAACGCGAAAACGCACTGCACAAATGAACATCAGCGCGATTATGTTGGCGGCGGGGCTTTCCCGGCGAATGGGCGAGGACAAGTTGCTGATTGAATTTGAGGGTAAAACCTTGCTTAACCGAGCAATAGAATTGCTCGACTCTTTGCCGTGCCGGGAGAAAATTCTGGTTATTACCCCGGCGCGGCTTTGTTTTGCCATTGTGCCGGAAACCGTAACCGTCGTACAAAACACCAGCCCCGAGGATGGGCAAAGTAAAAGCCTGAAACTAGGGCTTCAGGCGGCAACGGCTGACTCGTATTTGTTTTTAACCGCCGACCAGCCCCGTCTGACTTTTGAAAGTCTAAAGCGGCTGTTCGGGCTGGCAAAAGAAAACCCGGCTCAAATCATTTATCCCACGGTGTTGGGTAAGCCCTGTTCCCCGGTGTTGTTCCCGGCACGCTTTCGTCAAGAGCTGCTGGCGCAAACAGGCGACACCGGAGGCCGTGCAATCCGCGCCGCCCACCCGGATTCATGCCTTACCTTTGAGGCGGAATCCCCCTTGGATTTTATAGACATCGACAGCCCGGAGGATTTGTTCCGCTTGAATAGGTCAGCTACTATATGATAGAATCTCGTCAGAAAGAGAGGGATACATCTTGAGCGAATTACGTAAACTACGCTGTCAGCGTTGCAAGGAATTTTTCACCATTGACATAGGGCTTCCCCCCGAATGCTGTCCGAAATGCGCAAAGGAAAGGGAAGAGCAGATAAGCCAGCTGCGTCAGCTACTGTGGGAAAAACGCGGCCTAAACGCAATGAGCCTGCACTCCATGACGGGGCTACCTATTGAAGTAATCACAAATATAATAGACGAGGGCGACTTGGAAGAATGGAAGGTAGCAAGGCTTCTTGAAAAGAATGAAAAAGGGACAGGCTATCATTTTAAGAAGGAGTAAGCTTTGCCATATCGTACAATTTTTCCAATATTTTCACCATTGCCAAAGTATCCAGCTTGCAATAAGCCAGCAATGCCTCGCGTATTTTGGGGACTTCCTCCTGCGGCTGCTTGTGCAAGGTGGCGTAAGCGGCCATAGCGTCGCCTCCGTTTTTAATTAGGGACAGGGAACTGTAGTTCAGCTCAGGGGAATCGGGAAACAGCGCGGGCAGCACAACCTTGATGGAATACGAGCATCCCATTTGAGGGCAATAATACGCGCCCGACTGGAAGGGGAAAGCCAAGTCAGCCATATTGTCATGAATGTTCATCAGATGCGGTGCCAAATCCGGGAAAATCCGCGCAAGATATTTTAGTCTGCCCTTTTCAAAGGACATATTGTAAGCCAAAACACAAACATCCATCGGAATATCTTTGCAAAGCCGCTCTGCCAAATTGCGGCGCGGGTCAACGCATTCCTTTCCTAAAAATTCCTTATGCATGGCTTCGCCGCAAGGCTCTTGCTGTATATGAACCGAATATTGAAAAGGGATTTGTGTGTAGGGGGAAAGGTTGTCCCACAAAGGCACGGGCTGCCGAAATGTTTCAAAATCCAGATAGTACAGCGGATAGCGCACTGTGGATAGGAAATCGCGGATGGCTTTTTTATTAATATGAGGCTTCAGGTTTTCTGCAATGGCAGATGCCTGCTGCTGTTGCTTTCCTGAACCATGCGGAAGATGCCGGAAGCACCAGTTTTTGTACCCGCATTCATTAGGATTGTTGCAGCGTGAGCCGGTTTGAAAAATAGGCTCACTTTCGCCGGTTGCGATTGCCCTGATTTTTCCGACTCGCTTTTCTATGTTTTTTTGCCTGCGAAAAACCAAATCCGTGCAGTCAATCATAACAAACAACCGGTGGATATCCAGCTCCCCTTGGCGGATATAATTCCGGTTCAATTGCAAAATAGAGACCTTTTTGATATTTATTCCGCATTTGTTAAGTACATAAACCTGATAGGCCATATCTTGTATATAAAGGGGTTTAACATTTTTTGTTTGGCTGCCTTCGGATACGGCGTAAGCCTTAACATCGACCAGCTCATATCCGCCGGACACGCGGCGAAGCAGGTCTACGCTGCAAAAATTCCCGTCCCACGCAAACGAGGCCCCCGCGATAACATCCGCCCTAAAATACCCCTTTGCTAAATCACCTACCGCATTGCCGTCTTCCGTCAAGCTGTTATTAACAACGGAGCTGTCGAACCGGTCGGGCATATGATTATCCATCCACAGGATTTTAGGGCATTGCAGTCCTGCGCAGAATTTAGATTTGCTTAGATTCATTTGCCAATCACCTGCCCTCGGATTTTTTTACACAAGCATAAATATAAGCGGAATCACCATTATAACCGCCAAGAACGCCAGCAGGTTAAACAGCCCGCCAATGATAATATAATCCTTAAATCGGTATCCGCCTTGGAGAGTCATGGTTAGGGCAGGGGAGGCCAGCGGCGTAGAGAAGCTGATATTCGCTCCGATAGCCACAATTAATGCCATGTGGGTGACATTGTAATCCAAAGCCAAAGCCATAGCGATTGCGATTGGAATCAGCAATGCCGCCGTGGCCGTGTTTGACATGAAATTGCCCAAAACCATCGCGATGAACACCAGCACGATGCCCAAAAGCCAAGGGGTTACTCCGTCGCCGAGAAGGCCGACCGCACCTTCAGCGATATAACGCGCCGCGCCGCTGTGGTCCAGTGCGTTGGCAAAACCAAACGAGCACCCAATTACGATAATCGAAGTCCAGTCCAATTTTTGAAAGACCTGCTTTTGTGTCATACAGCCGGAAATTACGCAGGCCGTCGCGCCGATTAAAGCAATCGTGCCCGGTGTGAGCCAGTTGTCCAAAATCGACCCCATGATAAACCCAAAAACGCAAAATACCAGCACCCCGGCCGACACCCACATTTTAAAAACGCTTTTCTTTTCTTCCGGATTGACGTCGCCGGGTGCGCCCGCCGTGGGCGGCTCTTCTGTTACCTCGGGGAAGTTAAGCAATTTTTTTTGTAACGGATAGGCCACAAAAAGCGCGTATAGGATTATTAAAATCGCAATGGGCGCGCCGGCAATGCTTATGTCAAAGAAACCAAGCTCCTGATGTCCTTGATTTTGCAATATTTCATGGGCAATCAGCTGGGGAGTGGAGCTTACAAGGGTCAACGCACCCCCGGAAACAGAGGCCAGCCCAACCATCATATAGGTATTTTTCTTGGTAAACTTGCCCCCGGAGGCTGCGGTGGCGGCTGCGGCAACGGGAAGCATCATAGCAACGGTGGCGGTATTGGTCAAAAACGCGGAAATGGGCAGGCACATTAAAATAATGGCCAGCAAGAAAATTCTCTCATTTGTGCCCACAATAGAGATTATTTTTTTACCCGCCACTTGGGCGACTCCCGTTGCGAAGAGGGCGTTGCCCACAATCATCATTCCCGTAATCAAAAAGAAAATGTCACTGGAAAACCCGGCAAAGGCAAGGCCAAACGGAATCACCCCGGACACAACAAGGGCAAGACAGGCCAAAATCGACGTAGTGACTATATGAAACACATCCGCTATAAATAAAATAAGCAACACGCCAAGTATCACCAGCGTGATAATCGCAGCAGTTTCCAATTTGAAACAATCCCTTCATGATTATAGCAATTTCAGTTATAGTGGGTTGCATTGTGAAAGGCATCAAATGCCAAAGGTGTGCGCCGGGCCCGTAAACCCCATGACTGCTACGTTTGCTCGCGGCCGTGTCGGCTGGTGCGACAAAGAAAGGCGTGAATTCGCTTGCAGATTAATCATCTGCGCGAATTTTCGCCTTTCTATTGCCGCCATGCGCCAGGCAGCACTTAAACTTTTGCCACAATATTAGCAGTCTTCTTAGAAAATGTCCAGCAAAGCCCAACCCGGGCACGGAAATCAATTTTCATCCGCCTTGGGGGAGTGTTAAATTAGACTGACGCCTTAATCCTCATATGGTTCTAATCGTACATACAAGGCCGGCCCGGTCGTAATTTCCGGCGGGTAAAAAAATTCCGGGTATTCATCTGTCTCTATCTCAACGGGAATGGAAACCCCTACATGAACCTCCAGCACGCTCGGCGAAAAAGCATACGCAACGCCCACAATAAACACCAGCGCGAAGATAACTACCAACAGTATCAGGTTTCTCTTATTTCTTACGCCACGCATGGCCGCACCTCCCGGCTATTCCTCTGAATCAATGGACGGAACAGGCTCTTCCTCGTGCTCCTCCGGCAAAGCGGGCGTGGTTCCGCCGTTTGTGCCGTAGGTTATCTTAAAGTAGTAAACATTTCCTTCCACAACCACGGCAAACTCTGCCATTTCGCTGTTGTGGTGGCACATTATATGCTTGTTCAGGTTAATCGCCAGCCTTAACAGGTCGTCAAAAGCTCCGACCTTCATAGTTCTGTAGTAGGTAAGCGGCAAAGGCATATCAGATACCACAATTTCATTGGAATACTTTTTAAGGATATGCAAGGCCTCCCGGCGTATTGGATTTGCGTCGGCCAAATGATTTTGAATGCCCGTTACAAGTCCGTAAACACTTAAGGCGGCTGCGGCAACAAATAAAATTGCCATAAGCATTGTCACCCGGGGCGGAGGTTGGCTGAGATTTATATTGTTGATAAAGGAAGACGCCGCGTTGCCCGTTTGTAAAAGCGTAAAAATTTCCGTGGAAAGGGACATGCGGTATCCCGTGGATGCGGTTTCCGTAATGCCCAGCTCAGGTGCGATTATCGTAAGCGAAAAGTCAATTAAAAGCTCCGCCGAAAAGCCCCTAAGCCCCTGCGCGATAACATTTTCGTCATACATAAGCTGGGTTTGCACGGCGATAAACTCCAAATAAATGTCTGTATAGTTCTTGGGGAAAATGATGTAAGTGCCGCTCGGCCCGTCAAGCCTGTCAGCAAAAACGCTGCCCCTTGCCGATGAAAGAGGCATGATTTGCCGGAAAACTATCGGATGTGTGACACCGTTCATGGAGCCCATGTAGCGGATAATCAGATGATACTCGGCATTGTATCTGTATAAAATTTCCGTGGCATCATGAAATCGGACATTAAAGGTGCTGTCCACCTCAATAAAATCCGTAAAGGACATAAGAAAGCCCATGTCATGGGTGTGTGGAACCGGATTTTCCGCAAAAAACTCATTGTCCATGTAAAACACCCTAAAATCGACACCCGCGCTGCCGGAAACCGTTATAATTTCATCCTCCCGCATGTGCGCAGCCAAAAAAAACAAAGCAATTATTACTAACACTGTCAGCAGAAACGATGAAAGGATAATCATTCGCATCGGCGTATTTAGCCCGGACATTTCCTTTTTAATAATATCCATGCTTCACTTCCGTTCCCTTTAAGCTTAACCAAATGCCCTAATGACAGACCAAAAAAATATATACGGATAACCCAAAAACGGCAATGTTGCCCTTGCAATGCCCCGCACATCATCCGGGGGTACCGGGAAAGGGTCAGGACCATAGCCCGCGTCGCCTTGCGTTATGTAATGCCTCCGGCCCTGAGGGTCATACCAATGCGCCACAACCCTGTGAATGAAAGGGACGCCGTTACTTGTAAAATGAATAACATACCCTTCGCCGACTCTTTCAAAGGCTTCGCCGGGGGGGACTCTTTCAACAAGAGCCAAGCTTCCCCGCGCAAGGGTAGGCTCCATAGAGCCGGTTAAAACCACAACAGGGTAAATCGTAAACGCCCCCGCGAAAAACGCAATAATCGTTATTATACCTCCCGCCAAGCTTACATATCCCAAAACAGGCTTTTTTGCATACCTGGCCAGTCGTTTTTCGCGCACCCGTACGGCACGGCTTTTTTCATTGGTGACAAAATGGCAAATAATAACCGAAATAAACAAAGCACCGCTAATCAGCAAGGCTAAAGTGACTGCCGAAACATCCGGAATAAAGGGCAGAAAATATAAAATCATAGCATATGGAGCATTTACTAAAACAACGGATAAAAAGCTCCCCCTAGTTGCGAAATAGCTTACGGCCGCACTGATAACAAGCGGCCTGAAAATTGAAACAAAAAATATTTCTGCCGACATGCTGCCCCCGTCGGCCAGCACGCGCATACCGCCCATATAGATTAAGGCAAAAATCATGGTTAAAACGGCAACCGCATTGGCTTGTTGCTGCTTGTCCGCATTTTTAATAAGCCTGTATTGTATGTATGCGGATAAAGCCACCGCCGCGCCGGGATTCCAAAAATTGTTGAGTATTACAGCCGGGCTTGGTGCCATCGGATTAATAATTATCCCAAACAAGAGCGAAAAAATAAGAAAAGCCATACCCAGCATACCCACGGACAAAACCGCCATCAGGTTTACGGCATACGCGCCGCGCACGGAACGTGCGTCAACGCCCATGAGGGCAAAGGTTAAAGCGGCAAGCACCGCAAATACAAGAGGACGAAAAACCATATTAAATTGAACAAGGCCGGCAACCGGCATCAGAATAAAAGCAACTTTTAAAAGCACCACAACCGCGCATACCGTTACGGTCAATGTCAAATTGCGAATAGCCCTCACCCCTTTCCTTTTCCGCCCTTAAAATGCCTCTATCCAACAAAGCAAACCACGATTAACTCATGGTTTGCTTTATTGGTTTGAGGCGGTAAACAATAAATGACTTTAGGGAGCAACTGTGTAGACTAGGTTAAAGAAGAAGCTGTTGGCCCATCTGTAGAGTGGCTGTGTTCCGACAGGGTCGCCCGGCATAAGGCCGATGCCCAAGCCTGGAAGCCAGTTGTCGGTAGTCCAGTTAAGAGGCGGTGTTGACTGTGTTGTTCTTAATCCAATCTCATCTCCCCTATTGTCTAACGGGGGGTCTTCTAAAGGAAAATATCCCCCGGGTGGGAAGCCGCCATTCCAGTTTACGGTAATTCGCACATCTACGGTTTCGCCCGGTTGAAGCGTTACAGGCCAAGTGCCACTGGTAGCAGTACCTGTTGTGCCGGTCATAGTGTAGGTTATCGTAAACATATTATAATAATCCGAAAAGGGGTCATCCCAGGAAAAATGGGTTGGGGCGGCAACCTCAGCAGGCAATGAACCGTAGTTATGGGCTGTCGCGTTAAGGGTAACGGTGCCTGCGCCGGTAAAGCCGATAGCCCATTCAAGCCTGTCGTCTATACCCATTTCGCCCATCGCTGCTGCTCCGGGTCTGCCCATAAAATTAACAATACGGGCTACGTTGGTAGTGGCAGTACCAACCACCGGGGTATTTGTATCAAGGTCTGTAGAAACCCACTGCACACGCAAATTGGGAACTCCCACACCAATACCACCGCCAACCTGAAGCGCGCCTTGCTGGGCGGCAAATGCCGCGCCTACAATAAATGTAAGCATAAAGGCTATGACTGCCATAGTTAGCTTTCTTTTCTTTTTATAGGCTAACATTTTTTTCTGTTTCCTCCTTATAAGAACTTGCCGGGGGCCGATAGGTTGCAACCCCCGGCAGTTCCTGCTAATTAAACCAGATTATTAATTGCTGCCCTGAGGGTAGCTGCTGCTGAGTCAATTATACCTTGCGTGGCATTTGCGGAAGCGCGTACCTCCTGCGCGTTTGCAAGCGCGAGTTGAAACGCAGACCAAGACGCACGCCCAAAGCTACCGCGCTCTATAGACACAGCTTCGGCAATAACTCCATCCAGCACAGCCCATGTTACGCCTGGTGTAACTTCCGGCCTGGGTGTAACCTCCGGTCTGAGCGCGATTTCCGGCTCGGGAATGATTACTTCCGGCGGAAGGCCTGGAATTGCAGGGGGAGCAGAACCTACAAGATTGTTAATTGCTGCCCTTAGGGTAGCTGTCGTTGAGTCGATTACACCTTGCGTGGCATTTGCGTAAGCGCGTACTTCCAGCGCGTTTTCGCGTGCCAAGTTAAAGGCAATCCAAGCGGCGCGGCCAAAGTTACCGCGCTCTATACGTGTTGCTTCGGCAAGGGCTGCGTCCAGCGCACCCCATACAATACCCGGGGTAATTTCCGGGTCGGGAATAATCACTTCGTCTTCGGGGGGAGTGCCTACCTCCGCCGTAAGATTTGCAATTGCTTCCAAAAGGGTTTCCGTGGCAGCATCGACTTGCTCTTGCGTGGCGTCCGCGCTGTCAAGTAATGCCTCAGCCTCCGCAAGTGTATTTTGGAATGCCATCCGAACTGCACGCGAAAGGCTGCTCAAATCTATGGCATGTGCTTGACTTATGGCGGTATTAAGCCCGCTCCAATCAATAAGCACAACAAGGTTGTTTATAGCATTCCAAAGGGTGGTGGTAGCGGCAAGTATGCGGTCTTCGCTGACGGCGTCTGCGTCGTATTCAATATCGGCAAGTACAAGCAACGCATAGTCAATCGCGAGCTGCAACGCTATCCAGCCTTGGCGGCTAAAATGCGCGCGTTCAAGCGATTGTGCGTGGGCTACTGCCGCTTCCAGGTCTGTCATGTCAACGTCTGTCAAGTTGTAAACCATAGTGTCCAGTGCAGCCTGCAACGGAATAAGAACAGACCGAACTATAGTAAATGTCAACGGAACTACATACCCGTCCGCAACCGGTAACGCATTTTCAAGAGCCGCTTGCAAACGTATCCAGCTAAACTCGGTGAAATCCGCTTCGTCAAGTGCCTCTGCGTACGCGATATAGCGGTCCAGCTCATCCAATGCGTCCAGTAAATTAATAAGTCCTTGGTTTACAATTTCAAAGCTTGCGGGCAGAGACAGATGCACGGCACTGTCTCGTCCGAACGAACCGCCGAAAAACCTCCAGCCGTTGCCGTCCATTGTCGTCGCGCTGACTTGCACATGGGTTTCAAACGGCACCCAAGGGGTAAGGGGCAGATTGATGAAGAACTCTCCTGTGGTGTTGCCGGCAAGGGGGGTAATCAAAACATTGCCTAACGCAGGCATATGCAACGGTGCAAAGTTGTAATCTATCGGCACCATTGTAGGAACAAGTACGCCTCCAACAACCGTAAGCGGTTGCGCACCATACAGCCCATAACTCATTGCTGCTTCAATTGCCGGGCTGTGGATTTGACCGCTTATGGTTACGGCAGTGTCGCCTTCTTGGATGGTGAATTCACTATCGTCAAAGGTCACAGTTGGCCGCGCATCCGTAACGTAGAAATTACCCATTGGCATTACAAGGCTGTTTTCCGGCCAATCGGTGTCAACAACAACCATGGTCAGGGAGTGCAGTCCCGTGCTAAGGGGGGTGCCAAAGTCAACCCAAAGCCCTTCTGGGAAAGCTCCCATAGTCCATCTATCCCCGCCTATCACAGAACTCACGGCATTGCCTGACATTCTGAGGCCGTTGCCTCCTACGCCGGCAAACTGACCGGAGAACATTTTGCTATCCAACGGCGTTCCTGCAGGCCCGACATACATTCGTATTGGTCTGTTGGGTGCGCCGGCCGGTGAGTTATCTTCCGGGTCAAGGTCGTGGAACCCGAAGGTTATACCGGACATGTTGGAGCGGGTCAAAATCATTTCACTATCTGTACCCGGGAAATCCCAAGGCCAAGGAAGCGGCCCGTGCCACGGGTTAGACCTTGGGTCTGCGGCTATATCGCCGAAGTTGAAGTAAGTGGTTACATAGTTAGAAATAATCGGACGCCAAATGCCCACGTCTGTGGTCATGGGTGCCAAGTTTCTTGGCGGCGGCGGTGGCACTTCGATGTCAAAGTAGGCACCAAAGGTCACGAAAATTTCGTCTCCGTAGCTATTGGCAAACCACATATGCCCTTGAGCAAAGCCTCTGTTTTCCATAACGCCGTCATGGGTCAAGTGCACGAGGAAATTGTTGCCGCCCGCGTGTGCTACAGTATGACTCACGCCTGTAACGGTATGGTTAAGACGTGGGCCCCAGTTGCCGCCCCATCCACCTGTGGCGGGGTTGGCAAGCATATTGGAGGGCAGTATCCAGTCAACTCCGTCGAATGACCATGCGCCGTCTCCGAGGATTTCCAACGGAATGGCGTGAGAGTTGGTTTGGACACCTTCCTCTACAGTAACACGCCCGAAGGACATGGAAGCCATGTAGTGCGGAGCCATGTATCTGTATTCCAGACTAACCTGTTGGTTAAACGGAGGAAGCAGAATACCTTCCATGTCGCCCATGCCTAAGCCCAGCGGGAAGGGAATGTAATGCCTGATTACTGCAAACCCGGGGGTTTCAAGTGCCCCAATGGGGTTGACCATGCCCGCGCCAACCTGCAATACGCTGTAATAACCTGCGGCGTCGGCAAGAGGAATTGCGGTTTGCATTAATCTTGCTTTTATTTCGACTGCGCGGGTTTCAAGGTTCTGGCGGTCGGGGTCAAAACGCTCAAGCAACAGCGCGACTATACCGCCAATAGCGGGACCGGCCATAGATGTGCCACCCATCGGCGTATAGTGACGGTCGTCTATGCGCGTACCGTGAGTGATGGTGTTAAGAGATACGATATCGTTGCCCGGTGCGGTGATATCGGGCAAAATATGCATAAATGCGTCGTCAAAGTTGCCGCCGGGGGCCACAGGGCCAAGGGGGCCAATGCTTGATGACGGGGTTTTTACTACCGGCGGTGCTACAAACGAGAGTGTTCCAAATTCAATATAACCTGTGGTTACGTCAGTATCTTCAATGTCAGTATTGGCGGGAGGTATTCCCCAAACGAGTTCCCCGGTAGCTTGGGTTGCCATAAGCGTATGGAAGGGATTATTGGGGTTTCGTATATCCGTGGGGTTTCCAAAGGTAGCACCGGGCTGAGTGTTTACGGCAATCAGGACAGATGCGTTCAATTGCGTTGCAAAGGAAACCATTGCGGTAAATAGCTGGCCGCGACGCATAACCAATACGCCGTCGGTTAAATCTTCGCCGTCAAGATGATAGTCCTTAAATTCCTGAACAAATTCAGCGGTGACGGGGTACTCCAGTGCCATACCGCCAATCCATACATAGCTAAGGGTATAGCCAAAGACCTCATCCGGGCCGCCAACTTGGCCGCCGTCATGAGCAAGCGTAATGGAGTGGCTGCCAACTGTGGTTGGAATGGAACTAATCATCCGGCCGCCGCCCATGCTTGACGCAACGGTTATGCCCAACGAAGCGGAGGACGCGCCGCCGCCAAGGGAGAACCAGCCGCCAAGGTCAGCAGGGGCACGGGTATCACCCATACCCGCGTTGCCCGCGGCGTCGGTGGATATCATGCCGGCCAGATTGCCGACATTGGTTGCGTAGGAGAAAGCAAACCAAGGATGGTTGGTTTGACCCACAAAGCCCCAAGAGTTGTTTACCACGTCAAGATTGAGATAGTAAGCATACTCAAGAGCGCGCAACGGGCCAACATTGGCCAAGCCGGCCTCGTCATCCCAGGAGCCAGTGCGTCCACCTAAAATTTTAAAGCCATAAATTTGAACATCGGGAGCCATGCCCATTACAGTACCGGTAACGTGGGTACCGTGGTTGGAATGAGTTCCTGGGCTAATATCTTCCATTGGGCTGGTGCCTCTGCCGGCATAGCGGTTATTTGATGTGCCGGTAAAGTTGCCGCCGGGCAGTGAGTAGTAAGTGCCGCCGCGGTTTACAAAGCCCGTGCCTACCGCGGTAGGACGAAGCATGTGCGCAAAGGCGGGGTGACGATAGTCAATGCCCGAATCAAGGATACCGACTCTTATGCCTTCTCCGGTAATGCCCATATTGTCCCAGATATAGTCAAGATTAAACAGATACCTTGCACCGAAGTTAAATTCATGATGCGGTATATATCTTCTTGTTTCGCGGAAATCGCCGTAACCGCCAAACCAATCCGGGTCAAACCAGCTTTCGTCAGACACAGTGTTATTGCCGGGAGGGAAGATATTGCTGAAAGCTTGAGGGTTATTCCCAGAGGCAATATTTTCAAAGGTGCCTTCGGCTATTGCCGCCAAATCCTGCAAGGACGCGGGAATAAGCACCGGAGAAACCGCAAAAACCTCATCCAGGCCGGCTATGACATCAACCATGCCGACGGGAACACGCATGGCCACGCCGTTAAACAGCGAGCTAAACGAGTAAAGGGTTTCAACGGAGCCAAAGCCGCTGCCAAACGGAACCGGCTCGGAATTCAACTGGCTCGCGAAGCGGTCATGCGCGGCAAGGGCGGCAGGCGCGAAAGCGGCGTCTGTCTGACGGCCGCCTCTTGCGCGGGAGGGGCTTTGATGCTGCTGGATAAGGCGCAGGGCCGCAGCGGGAGGCGTTCTGAACTGAACCATAATATCCACCATGTCATTGGGGTTATCGGACAGTGCATAGATGCCTTCAAAGCCAAATACTCCTATAGCATCTTGATATATGGTGCTGGTCAAGAATGCTAAGCTTTCGTCGTCCGCTGCGGTGCGTACGCGCTCGCCACCAGTGATAATTCCACTGCTGATGCAAAGTGCTTCCGCCATAGCGGCAGCTACAGCCGGGCCTAAATCTTGCGCGTCAGACACAGCTGCGGTGGGTTCTTGTGTAACTTCATAAGTAAGCTCTTGCTCTGGTAATTCTTCTGTAATGTACTGCGCAAAAGTGGGCGTGATTGTTGATACCACCATCAACAACGCCAAAAACGATGCCAAAATCTTTGATTTTCTTTTTAACAAGTTTCTCGTACCTCCTTCTAAAAAATCATGACTTGACCTGCGGTGTTCATGTTGCGTTTGTCTTTTTGCGCATTCCTCCTTATCTACTGCTTATATTTATCTTAGCCCTCCGTTAAAAACCGCATAAATACACGAAAAAGCGGCATTTTTTCGAAGGGTGAGATATCGCCAAAAAATCAAATAAAAAGGTGGCATTCCTCCCGTTGCAAGGCGCAACTTAAGGATAGCCACCTGGTGACATGAAAAAAATACAATTAATTGCTCTGCTCTGTAGGATTATGGGACAATTCAGCATTTTGTACCCCCACACTAGCCTTTCCAACTATTGTAACATAAATTGAAGAAAATTACCAATTTTTTTTTGGCCCACGGAAATTCAAAAATTTTATAGTTTAGCAGTATACACGAAGGGGTGCCCTACTGCAAACATTTTTTGGAAATTTCAGGCGGATAATTGACAAGCTTAGTGCAGATATAGACGTTTCAGTTGAAAACGCTGTAATGACTTCTTGCACAACTTCAAAATTTTCGGAGAGGGCTTAGCGCAAGCACGAGACGAAAATTACAGTTGCGCAAGAGGTCTAATAGCTAAAAGTTTGGATTGCGGTAAACTCAACACTAAAGGATTCGGGTATGAAATCGTTGCAGAGCTCCACCACAATAAGCCATTGCGCCATATCGTGGGTTCCAATCATTGGTGTAAGGCGGTTTATAACAATAAGGCCTTTTTCATTAACGCTTTCAACACGATGTTCTGTAGAGCCGCTGGTCTCCTGAACCGAAATAATCACAAGAAAATTTTCATCAAAAAAAGCATCGGGATAATCAAGTCCTAAATCATGTTCTACACTGGAATGCCATGAGCTGCGGTATGCCGCGATAAATTGACTAAGCTCGTGAGCGGAGGTTACCGTCACCGGGGCAGCTTCCACCCGGCCGTGATGATATATTGTTCGAATATAACGGGAGTTAAAGCCCTGCCGGTTTTCGGGAAAAGTTAAAAAAAACGAATCTGAAAGCGAGCCTGGCTCCCAATTTGTTTCGGCACCGATTACTTCAACAACAAATCCAAGGGGAACAAACGTGCGGCTGTTGACAATCAGCGGCGTGCCCATCCCTCCCGGCAACGGCTGATTGATGACAACGGACGCATTCACCCCGTTCCCGGTGATAAGAACAGAGCGGGTTGCCCCATTCCATTCGATACTAACCCCAAAGGCTTCCGCTATTGTGCGCAGCGGCACCATCGGTTGGCCGTATGCCAAAAAAATAGGCGCGTCGCTGGCACGTCTCTCACCGTTAAAAACATAATTCGCGCTACCTATTATAAAGTGAAGCTCCGCGCGCGGCTCGGGCACTTCGTATATCCTTCTTTCAGCCGTGACGGGTACATACAAAGCCAAGACCATCATAAGTATTAACGCAATTGCAATAAGCCTCTTTGTTTTTGTCATAATATCGCCTCCTTGTGTTAAATTATAGCACAGAACTGTGGGTCTGCCACAAAAATACTCTTTGGTATTGACGGGAAAGTACTTATGATTAATAATGCTACAGGCCTGATAAAAAAAAGGAGTCAACTATGCTTATTCGCGATACTATGTTGGAACGTCGCAGTTTAATACACGCCTTTAACGAATTAAAAGATAAACGGTTTATATTTGTAAAAGCGGCGGCGGGTTATGGCAAGACCGTAGCCGTAACTCAGTGGCTTAACAGGGATACCCGCGCCAAGGTTATTCTTTCTCTGGATGAATATGACAATAACCTCTCAGTTTTTTGCGAGCGTTTTTGTGCCATGCTTTGTGCTTGCCAGCCTAAAAATAAAACGTTGTCGGATATTGTTTCACACCGCTCCTTTCAAAGTGCGCCCGAGTTATTTTCATTTCGGGCAATTTCTGCGCTTTCACCCATAAAAAAAGCGGTAGTTGCCATAGATGATTTGCATCTGTTGCATAACGATGCAATATTACGGCTTCTCCTTGTTTTTATTAAGCGTTTGCCGGAGAATTTTCAAATTGTTTTGATTAGCCGGAGCGACATGCCGAGCGATTTTTCAGAATTGTGGTTAAAGAATCAGTCCTCGTGCATAGGCGAGGAGAAGTTCCTTTTCACCGATAATGAAATAATGGCCCTGTATAATAACCGGGGCAACCGTATAACACAGTCTCAGGCCTCGGATATCCTTTGTCAAACCAATGGCTGGGCTATAGGGATAAATGCGTTTTTGCTCTCCGGCGGACAAACCTGCGGCAAAGTGTATGATTATCTGGACAGCTTTATTCAAACAAATGTATGGGAAAAATGGGATGAGGAAACCCGTGAGTTCATGCTCCGCACCGCAATGCTGAGGGAGCTTACCCCTTCCTTGTGCGAAGCAATGACGGGGGTTTCCCATAGTGACAGGTTCCTTGAAGAGCTAGTACAAAAAGGCGCGTTTATTACGCAATTGCGGGATGATACTTATCGTTATCATCATTTGTTTCTGTCATTTCTCAGGCGTATGGCAGAGGAGCGTGGCGAGGGTTATTTAATGACCCTTTTGAAAGATGAGGGAAATTGGCACTTATCGCAGAATAACTTTTCCAAGGCCGTTGATTGCTTTATCCGGTGCAAAAATCATGAGGGCATTGGAAAAAGCTATGTCGAGCTGGTAACCTCCGGCAACAGAGACTATGTATTGGCACGGCTTTTGCCTGTATTTAACCACCCCGAGGTCTTTGCCGCGACCAAGTGGTATCCGCACCTATTGTATGTGGCCGCTTCGTGCGCTTTTTTCGAAGGCCGTGTGGATGACGTGATTTTTTTTATGGACGAATATTACGCCAGGCATTCTGAAATTGAATGCCCGGTTCTTGCGCGTGATATCGTCCTTATGCGCTTTTGGGATTTTCGCATACCTCTCACCGAGGCTTTGGAAAAGGCTGACGATTTTCCTGCCTTGCCCGATTCGGCCATGGCCAGAAGTGTCTCTATGCATATGCCGTTGTACCATCGCGGTGTTGTTGACTTTTCGGAAATCACCTCGGATGAAGGGCGACTGATGGAAGAAAAGCTAAGCGCGTTTTTTCAAAAAATAGGCTGTATATCTTATGAAGTACGGGTTATGCGGGTTGAAACAGTGATAACGGGTATATTGTATGAACAGGGCAATTTGACAAAGGCCTATGAACATGCCGTAATGGCCGCAGCAACGATGAAAAGCCATTTTCCGGCAGACTCAAAGGTTTGTGCCCTGTCGATTTTGGTTTGTGTGCTGGATGTGGTAGGCGAGATTGCCGAGGCCGATTCCATCCTGCAATCCATATCCCGGATGATTGACGAAGACAAGGCATATCATTTAACCCCTAATTTTAATGCGTTTGCCGCGCGTCGCAAGATAGCGGCAGGGAATAAAAAAGCCGCCGAGGAATGGCTTGGTGCGTACCAAAGCCAAGGCGACCCAACCTTGTATGGAATATATATTGATTTTACAACATGCCGTGCCTTTATAATCACCGGCCAATACGACAGTGCCATTGTTTTGTTAAAAAAGATTTTGGAGATTGCAGGCTCATTTAACAGGTCGCTGGACATTCTTGAGGCGTATATTTTGCTGGCGGTTGCTTATTGGAAAAAGAAGCGGGGATTCCAAAACGAAGCGTTGAATTGCCTGGAAAGCGCGGCTTTGACAGCTATGCCATATGGTTATGTGCAAATGTTCCTGGCCGAAAGCTCCGCGCTTGCCGGTATGTTTTATAAACTGCAAAAGCGTGTAGAGCAGCAAAAGGACAAAGAGCATCTCAGCTTTATTAAAATGCTGTATCTGAAAATCCGGAGCAGCACAAATAATATGGAGAAAGCTGGGGAAATATCCGTAAAATTTACGGATAAGCAGAAAGCGGTAATGGATTTGCTTTGCCAAGGCAAAACACGCAAGGAAATTGCCGAAATTTTAGGCATAAAACAACCCACTCTCCGCACCCACCTTGACGCTGTCTACGGAAAACTTGAAGTGTCAAATGCGGTGGATGCGGTAGCAAGGATAAATGCATTGAAATTACTGGAATAAAAATATTTTTATCAACAAATTAATTTAAAAAATCGCAAAACACCCCCCCTTACTGCCGCTCCAAACAAAACCAGATGTGCTATTGTAGCAAGCATATAACGGCTAAGAATACAATACGAGAGGTAAGGGGTATCAACATGAAAATTAAACTGCGCACGAAGGTTGTCGGAGGTTTTTTATGTGTCTTTTTGCTGGCGGTGGTTCTGGGGATATTTAACTTCTATACCATCCGGCGTATGGATAACATGTATCAGCAAATGTATCTGCTGACGGAATTAAGCGACACATCCAACAACCTTGTGGAGGCGCACCATATTTGGCTGCGCAATTTGCTTTTTTCATTTTTGTACGACCGGCCGTTTCCCGGCGGGCTTAACCCACATACATGCATCTATGGTAACTGGCTTGCGGGGCCAATGCCCGACATGATTGACGATGCCCAGTTGAGGTTTCTTATAGATGAGGTTTTTCAGCCGCACTACGATTTGCATGTTCAGGGCGGGGTTGCCTTGGAGCTTAGGGAAGAGGGGCGCATAGAAGAAGCCCTTCAGCTGATATATGATGTTGTACACCCCGCAGGCATTGAATCCACCACAAGGATAACCGCTTTAAGTAACCGCTATATAGAGCTGCGGGACTTGCAGATTCAAGAAATCAGCGATTTTGTGACGCAGTCCCAACGGAACATCACTTATATACTTATATTTGGCGTGGCTATTTTTCTGATAATGATTGTGCTTGTCACCAAAAGCATACTGTCCCCAATCAAAAAAATTGTGGCCTTGGTTTCGGACGTTACTCATGGCAGACTGCATTTGAACAGGCAGGAGTACAATCTGGCAAACGATGAAATAGGCCAGCTTGCCAGCGACACATACGACCTTGCGGACATGATTAAAACAATGGTAGAGGACTTGACCACTATCCGCGAAATTTACAATGTGCAGGGCAACAGCAAATACAGAATAGATGCCAACAAGTACAGCAACTCATTCAGAGATATGATTGAAAGCGTAAACACAATTTTTGACGAGGAACTGGCTAATGTAACTAGTTTAATTGAAGCGTTAAACAAAATAAGCGAAGGCGACTTGGAAAATATTCCGATTTACGAAATGGAAGGCGATTGGGCCAAGCAGCCACAGGCACTTCGCGCTGTTATCGCAAGCCTTACAGATATCCACCAGTCCGCAATTTATTTGGCGGAAAGTGTTTCCGAGGGTAAGCTGGACGCGCAGGTTGACCCGTCAAAATTCAGCGGACGCTGGGCGGAGCTTGTAACTACTCTAAACGGCCTTGTACATGCCGTGGACGAACCCCTTAACGCGATAAACCTAGGTATGCATGAAATGATGAACGGTAATTTCAACTTGGAAAGCGTTAACCGTAAAATTGAAGCGGCAAATATAAACGCGCAAGCGGAAAGCTACAAAGGGGTATTCCGGGAAGTAATAGAAACAATAGACGCCACCTTTGAAGGAGTTTCTTCCTATATAAATGAGCTTGAGGATGTTCTTGCAAAGCTGGCGGAGGGCAACCTTGCGCAAAAAATCGACCGCGAGTATGTAGGCTCCTTTGACTTAATCAAGCGTTCGGTCAACAGTATTTTGGTGCGGCTTAACACCACGATGGAAGATATCAGGCTGGTTGCCGACGGCGTGGCCACGGGCGCGGTTCAGTTTTCGCAAAGCGCGACAGACCTTGCCACTGGCACAACCGAGCAAATGACCCAGCTGGAGGATTTATCCGCAAGGGTTTCCGATGTAAACAACCGCTCCAGAGACAATGCCGAAAGTGCGCAAAAGGCCGCGGATTGGGCAGTAGACTCTAAAGACAATGCCGAAAAAGGAAACACGGAAATGAAGAGCCTTTTGACCGCAATGGAGCAAATAGTAAGCTCTGTTGATAAAATTTCTGAAATTAACAAAACCATTGACGGTATCGCGTTCCAAACAAATCTGCTTGCCCTCAACGCCTCGGTTGAGGCTGCCCGTGCCGGCGAGCACGGCAGAGGCTTTGCCGTGGTTGCCGAAGAAGTGCGTGTTTTGGCAACCCGCACAAGCGAGGCCGCAAAACAAGCCGAAGAGCTTATGAAGGAAACAATTGACAGTATCAACGAAGGAAAGGAAAAAGCCAACGATTCCGCAAAAGGTTTGGATAAAATCGTTTCCGATGTTGTAAATGTTTCAGGCGTCGTAACAGAAATTCGTGAAGCTTCGCTTACTCAAACCCAATCCGTTGAGGAAATCAACAGCGGGCTCGTGCTCATCAACGGCCTTGTTCAAACCGCTGCCGCCGCCAGCGAGGAAACCGCTGCTGCCGCCGAAGAACTGAGCGCGACGGTTGATATGCTAAAGGAAAAACTGGCATTCTTCCAAACCCATATCGGTATGCCGAAAATCAGCACAATATGGAAAGAGGCAACCGTAACCGCCGTGCCGCCGTCTTCACAGCCCTCCAATGTTGAAGGCGAAAAGAAATCTTATGACAACGGGGAAATAATTCTTAGTGAAGGTGATGCCGATACAAGCAGCATGTACCTTGTATCCAGCGGAAGCGTTGACGTTTACAAGGCTTACGGCAAAGCCAACGAAGTGCTTCTCTCAACTTTAAGCTCTGGCGCACTGTTTGGCGAAATGTCGCTGTTCCTGAAGGAGCCTCGCACGGCCACCGTTATAGCGCGCGGGCCCGTAACATTAACCGAGGTAAACGAAAGCGATATGTACAATCTTATGAAAAACAACCCCGAATTTGCGTATTCCATTGCAAAGACACTGTGTGCACGATTGAAAAATATGCTTCTTACACTGGATGCGTATTAATAGGGATGTGAAAGGGGATGTGTGTTGTTGTTTGACTATGAAGTATTAAAATCCTATTCAGATGCCCGAAAGTATCCCAAAAATGAAATCATTATTAGTGAGGGAGCGGAAAGCCCGTTTAGCCTTTACGTTATTTTAAGCGGCTCTGTTCGGGTGGTAAAAGAATATGGAAAGTTTACTCAGTCAGTTGTCGGCATTTTGGAAAAGGGGGATTTTTTTGGTGAGATGTCCCTGTTTATGAGGAAGCCGCGCACTGCCACGGTCATAACCGCAGAAGAAACCGTTCTTATGGAAATTACTCAAGAAAATGTATATGAAGTGATTAGACTTAACCCGCAGATGTTTTACGGCATCCTAAAAGCCCTGTGTATTCGGGTGGATGAATTGAACAGTAGGGTGCGTTCGCTGGGTATGAAATAAAAAATAGGAGGCGATAGGAGGAAATGCTTGTGGAAATACCCGGGATGCCAAGCATCGGCGCAATATGGAAAGAGGCCGGGGCGACTTCTCAGACGGCGCATCTTTCCAATATTGACGGCGACATAAAATCCTTCAGCAATGGCGAAATAATTGTCCGTGAAGGTGACCCTCCCACAAACACTATGTATTTTGTAATAAGCGGGAGCGTGAACATATACAAGGCGTATGGCAAATCCAAGGAAGTGCTTCTTGCCGTTTTAGGCCCAGACTCATTTTTCGGTGAGATGTCCCTTTTTTTAGGCGAGTATCGTTCAACAACTGTCACAGCCAATGGTCATGCAATGATTGTAGAGGTAAATAAAGAAGATATGTATAAATCTATGGCAGCTAACCCAAGTCTCGCGTATTCCATGGTAACAACATTATGCTCGCGGCTTAAAAATATGTTGCTGATGTTGGATGCATGTTAGGCAATCGCGAAAGGGATGTTCTGATTGAAAATAAAAACATATGGTTGCCGGGCTTCCGCGCCTTTTTCTCATATAGAGGGGTCTCGGTACGGGGGCAATACGTCTTGTATGACCGTGGAATCCAAAGGGATTACTGTCATCGTTGATGCGGGAAGCGGGCTTATGATGCTTGAAAAGGAGCTGCGTGAGGCCGGCCCAGACAGACTAAAAAAGTCAAAATTTAATGTGTTAATCAGTCATTTGCATCTCGACCATATTATTGGCTTCGGGACTTTTTCACCCGTTTGGGATAAGGACAGCGACATGCGAATTTTCACTTGTGTCCGTGACGAACGTCCCCTTAAGGAGCAGGTTTTTGGGGTGTTTAAGCCGCCTTATTGGCCCGGCTCCCTTGTGGATGTCTCACAGGCGCAGTGTGTTCCCGTTGAAAGCGGTGTGACCTTTAATATCGGTCATCTTGCAGTTACACCTTTTAGGGCCAACCATCCGGATATAACTCTTTCCTTTTATATATCAGACGGCGAAAAAAGCTTTGTACACTTGCTGGATAACGAAATTTCGGGCATGGAGGGGCAGGCTTATAACAAGTTGCTTAAATTGTGTAGCGGCGCGGATTTGGTTGTTTTTGACTCTGCCTATTCTAAAGAAGATTACTCGAGGTTCAAGGGCTGGGGCCATTCCACTGTTGAGCAGGGCGTAATGCTGGCAAGGCAGTGCAGGCCGAAGCGCATGATGTTCTCCCATTTTGGGCAACAGTACAGCGACGAGCAAATAGACGGCTGGGCACGGTTTTTTGAAGGGGAAACTTGTTGCGAATTTATTTTGGGGAGTGACAGAGAGATAATAGACTTGTAGTCACAAGCCGGAGGTGGGAGCAAGTGAAAAAACGAATTGTTGTGCCTGTTGCTGTTCTTGTTTTAATTTTTTCGGGCGTGGCTGCGTTCTTTATTTTTCCAGACCGCGAGTATGAATATGTGTTTCGAATCTGGAGGGAGGCGGAGGCCGTTGCTATTACTCCTGTCTCGTCTTTTGATGCGATTTCAAACCCGCAAAATGTTTTTGATGAGCTTTATTACCCCATAGGCATCGCGCTGATGGGTACATATTTGGTTGTGGCGGATTCTATGTGTGACCGCGTGCAAATTTTGGATGGCAGGGACAACAGGCGCATTGGAATGCCGGGGCGTTATGGACTCTCTTATTATTATGCCGGCGCGTTTGTGGACGGTTTTCTTGAGCACGCCATGTTTATGAAGCCCTCCGGTGTTTTTGTTACGCCGGCTGGGGATATTATCGTGGCCGACACAGGCAATCATGCGATTCGCAAAATTCGTGGCGAGTTTGTTATTACAATCGCGGGCAGGGGAGTGCCGGGCTTTCGGGACGGGGAAGAGGGCGATGCCTTGTTTAACGAGCCCCGTGCCGCGGTAATGTGTGAATTGGGTTATATTTATGTGGCTGATACGCTGAACCATGTTTTGCGGCGGATTTCACCCTATGGAGGTGTGAGCTTGTTTGCGGGGGCGGCGGGGGTCAGCGGTTTTGTTGACGGGGCTTTGCTTGAAGCCAGATTTTTTGAACCCTCGGGGCTTTATATTACCGGCGAGGGTGTTTTGTATGTAGCCGATTCGGCAAATCATTCCATCCGCAGAATCGAAAACGGCGTGGTCAGCACCGTGGCGGGACAGCCGGGTGAACCGATTAGATTTTCGGATTATTTTGAGGGCGGATTTGTGGACGGCCCAAATTACTATGCGCGGTTTGACTTCCCCCGTGATGTGGCATTATTGCCGGATGGTTCGATTTTGGTGGCGGACAGCCTGAACCATTCCATTCGTTTAATCACAGAGGAAAGCACTCGAACGCTGCTGGGCGGCGGTTTGGCCGGGCGTTTTCACGAATCCGCCGAAAATTTAAGTCTTACGCGGCCAGAGGGAATTGCTACAGACGGCGAAACATTGTTTATTTCTGACACCATGAATAATCGCATAGTTGCTGTGGAGCTTACAGAAAGAGTTTTGGCGGGGCGGCCGTCGCGCAATGAAATGCTTGCGGCCACGGGGCTTACAACCAACTCGCGCTTTGCCTTTCGTGGTGATATCCGTGTGTTTATTGGTGGGGAAAGAATTGACATGGGTCGTGTCCCACCGTGGATTAGTGGAGATTCGATTTTTATTCCTGTTCGCCCATTGCTGGAGGCGTTGGGTGCAGGGGTTCATTTGGACGAACGTACAGGCGAACTTTCGATTTTTATATATGACACGGTGACTGTGCTTGCCCGTGACAGAGATTATTTTATTATGAGGGGTGTTATGGTGACAACTTTGAACGAGCTGAACCGCTTGTTCCCATACACAATCGAATGGTTTCCGGAGCTTAGTTTAATCACGATTTACGCGCCGCGTGACCTGAGAGTGTGATGTGAAATGTATAAAAAATTAAAAATTATTCTGCCGACGGGGCTGTTTATTATATTCGCGCTGGTTCAATTTTTTGAGTTGATTCCGACGGTAAATGATATCATACATGATAATGTGATGGTTTCTGAACGCGCACCATCAGATGAAATAATAATTGTGGGTATAGACCAGCGCACTATAAACGAAATAGGCACTTGGCCGCATCCGCGCTTGTATGTGGCAGAAGCAATTTATCGCCTTGCACAAAATGGTGCGGCGGCTATTGGCGTAAACATTTTGTATAGCACATACGGTGCTTTTCCCGAATATGACGAACTTTTGGTTTATGCGGCACAAGTTGCAGGGGATAGGCTTGTGTTGAGTGGCGAAGGGATTCTGACCCCTGCCATATTTCAAGACCCGGACGCGCTGCTTCAAATAGATGACTATGAACTTCCCTTTGACGCCCTTGCTGCTGTTTCAAATGTTGGTTTTTGGAATGCCGTTTCTGATGCAGATGGAGTAATGCGCCGTGCACTTACCGCCATGCGTTTTGGGGATATTACGGTACATTCGTTCCCCTTTGAAGTGTATCAGGCATACCGACGTTCAAGAGGGATGGCCCCGATGGAGGATATTCCGTTGGACGAAAACGGCCTGTTTCCCATTCGTTTTGTGGGTGGGCCAAATACTTTTACATCGGTGTCCTTGTGGGGCGTAATTAATGAAGAGTATCCCTCCGCAATGTTTAGGGACGCGATTGTTTTAATCGGCCCCTTTGCACCGGGGATTGGTGACAGCAATTTTGCCACGCCACTGGAACGTGGAGTCACCACTCATGGGATAGAGCTTAACGCCAATATTATTCAAAACTTTATCGAGGGCATATTTATAACGTATGCCCCATGGTGGATTAATTTAATTGTTTTGGCCCTTTGCGCGCTTATTGTAATTTTGCTGTTTCACTGGCTGAGGCCGGTTTCGGCGTTTTTGATTACCATAGTGCTTGCGGCGGCCTTGCTTATAGGCTCGCGGCTTGCATACGACCACCTTCATATGATTACACGAGTCGGCGACACAATAATTTTCTTGATTTTTTGTTATATTGCAAATCTTGTTTTGGGGATTCTTTCTACCCAATATGAAAAACAACATATTAAGGGGCTTTTCGGAAGATTTGTTGCGCCGGAGGTTGTTGCTGAAATTATTTCCGGGGGTGTGGAAGTCCAGCTTGGCGGGGTTGTGAAGGAAATTACCGCGCTGTTTGTGGATATCCGTGGGTTTACGGCTTTTTCCGAGGCCAACCCACCCGAAAAAGTTGTAGACATGATTAACCGCTACTTGGGGCTTACCAGCCGCTCGATTCAGCAAAACAGCGGAACAATTGACAAATTCATTGGAGATGCGACGATGGCGTTATTTAATGCGCCAAACGATGTTCCAAACCATGCTCTGTGCGCAGTTAAAGCGGCTTGGGCAATGAAGCGGGGCTCTGCCGCGCTTCAGGAGGAAATTGAAAAGGAATACGGCGTTGACTTGCAATTCGGCATTGGAATTAACACGGGCAAGGCCGTTGTGGGCAACATGGGCTCGGATTTTCGGATGGACTATACTGCAATCGGCGACGCAATCAACACCGCCGCCCGCCTAGAGGCCAATGCCGAAAAAGGCCAGATTATCATTTCCGACGCCACATACCAACAGATAAAGGATGAAATTGAGGCAACGGATATGGGAATTATTAATGTGAAAAATAAACAAACAGGTATTCAGATTTACAGCGTGGATTATGTAAAAGAATAGTATAGACGTTTTAGTTGAAAATGGGTTCAATCATCGCGCAAAAACGCCGCCGACGCAGTCGCGGCACACGCTCGATTTCACCGTTTTCAACTGAAAACGCTATAAGGGGGAGCTGTATGCTTAAAAAATTAACGTGTTTTCTTGTTATTTTTATGCTTGTTTTTTTGATGCTTCCCGTTCAAGCGGCTGCGGGCGACAGCCCCCGGATTGTCGCGCTGCGAGGCTCTGTTTTTGTGCATAGAGTTGGCGGGCAGCATTTAACCTCCGTGTACATGGGCATGAGTATTTATGACGGCGATGTGATTATCACCGGCGAAAATTCAACCGCCACCGTCAGTTATTATCAACAGATGATTACTATGGGAGAGCTTACAAAGCTTTCGATTAATTCCGTCTGGCAACGTCACGGGCGCAACAATAGCTCGATTACGCTGGTTGAGGGTTTGGTTAAGGTGCGTGTAGACACACGCCTTGGTGACAATTCCCGCAATACGGTGCAATCCGGCGGCACAATCGTTGGCGTGCGCGGCACGGAGTATATTCTTGTCTACCGCCGCTTGGTTTTTGACGATGTGGGCACAATAAATCCCTTTGTGCGTTTGCTTGTAGTTGAGGGTGAAGTAATTTTGGACCTTCCCGACCCGGACAATGAGGGCGAAACCGCCACATTTTTGGTAACACCCCAGGGGATGTCCCGAGTAACCGAGGATATACAGGGTCGGCAGACATATGAGGCTTTGGAATATATACCCGAAATATTTGCCGTGCCCCTTGAAAGCGTAGACCTTGCCATCCTTGAAATTTTGCGGGATGACCCGCGCACGGCCCAGCTGAATCCGGAGCTTTTTAACCGCTTGGAAGATGCGATTGAGTGGCGTGCTGCGGAAAACGAAGTGAGAATGCAGTTTGTGCAGGAGCGTCCCGAGCCGCAGATTATTTTTGTATCGGAAGCGGAAGAAATTTTACCCACCTTGCCCGTGCCCGCAGTACGCGGAGAGCCTACGCCCGTTAATTTGCCCTCGCGTGACGATATTGCCGCTGCCGTGGAAGAGGTATTGGTTGCGAACCAGCAGCCGCAACAGACCCCAATACTGACGCACCCCACGCCGTCTCCGGTGCCTGTACCGCCGCCTATGCCGTCTCCAATACCTACACCTACACCAACACCGACACCAACGCCAATACCTACACCAACGCCAATACCAACACCGACCCCTACACCAATACCGACACCAACGCCAATACCTACACCGACCCCTACACCAATACCGACACCAACGCCAATACCTACACCGACCCCTACACCAATACCGACACCGACCCCTACACCAATACCGACACCAACGCCAATACCTACGCCGACACCAACGCCAATACCTACGCCAACCCCGACACCTGTACCAACACCTGAGCCGCCATCCTCTTGTTGCGGCCCTGACGACCCACCACCACCGCCGCC
>Ga0209755_10001449_pt1 | contig 36847 bp, 37 predicted proteins | sample TergutCo191P1_FD_187301 | JGI IMG/M metagenome (GOLD analysis project Ga0209755, IMG submission 187301) | Cornitermes sp. P1 segment gut microbial communities from Petit-Saut dam, French Guiana - Co191P1 (SPAdes) (version 2) | ecosystem: Host-associated > Arthropoda: Insects > Digestive system... | reverse complement strand
AACTCATAAATGCTAAACAAACCAAAATTACAATGATTGCCTTTTTCATAAAAACTCCTTAAAAATATAATTTAATTTGATTTTTTATAACATAATTTTTTAACATTGTCAAGCCATTTCGCTTAACTTACTGTAGGCGAATTTCGCTTTTATTACGACATTCATCAATTATACGTATTCACTTAATTCATTTTAAACTGAAATAAAACGAAGTAACTTGCATTTAACTTGCAAAATAAGAAAATTAGACGCAAATCTCCCTTGTTTTTAAATTAATTCTCACTATGTTAATATCTAAAAACCTATTGCAATATTTTTGTTATTGCCTTAAAATTTAAAAATAAATAATTTTTGTACCAATCAGATTTAAGTAAGACACATAATTAAAATTTCGAGGAATAAAATGAATATTATCTATCTCTTCTGTGAAAATAATACGGTAATAATTCCTTTCTTGGGTTACAATAAGGAAATTAATAAACAAATAACGCTGCTTGGCGGTGTTTGGAATGATCTTTATTTTGGATTTATTCTTAAACAAAAAGTCAATCTTATTCAATTAAAAAGTTTATTTGATATAGTGTTTATAGTTTCTGATAAAACTCAGCTTAATGCTGTATCAGCAATGCAGATTAAAATTTATGGACTTAATAAATTATCATTCTATGAAGAAAATTGTTCCGGTTTTTCAAAAGAAACAGACGGTTCTTTAAAAACGGGAAAAGAAAATTCGTTGCCGGAAAAACTTCCTGAACATCTTCTTTATAAACTGGAATTCGAACTTCGTTCCAGAAAACTCAGTTTAAAAACTCAAAAGGCTTATATTTATTACAATAAATTGCTTTGCCGAACACTGCAAAAATTTCCGGAAGAAATCCGCCCTGATGATGTAACCGAATTTCTTGCAATTATGGAAAAAGAAAGAAAATATTCAGCTTCTTCAATAAACCTTGCGATAAGCGCTATCAAATTTTTCTTTAAATATATTTTAAAAGATAATAGTATAAGAGAGCAAAAACGTCCTGACCATAATAAAATTCTTCCTGTTGTATTATCAGCAGAAGAGATTATCAAAATTTTAAATATGGAAAAAAATCCCAAACATCGGTTATTATTAATGCTTACTTATTCATCCGGTCTGCGTGTAAGTGAAGTTGTTTCTTTAAAAAAAGAACATATTGATTTATCACGGCAGGTTATTTTTATTAAACAAGGTAAAGGCAGAAAAGATCGTTATACGATACTTTCTGAAAAAGTATTTCTTTTTATACAAGAGTATTATGAACATTTTAAAATAGAAAAATGGATTTTTCCGGGTCAATCAGGAAAAAATCATCTGTCAATCCGCTCTGCTCAGCATATTTTTGATAAAGCGGCCAGATGTGCCGGAATAACAAAAAAAATATCTATCCATGGTTTGCGTCACACTTTTGCAACTCATCTTTTAGAAAACGGAACTGATATCAGATATATTCAAGAACTTTTAGGGCATACTAATGTACGTACCACAGAACGTTATACACATGTTGCAAAAAGAAATATACTTAAAATAAAAAGTCCGCTTGACAGTATTTAATCTGCATTATAATTTGTGTCAATATTTACCCCTCTGTTAAATTCTTTACCCACTTTTCTTTTTTTAACAGATAGCGGGCGACAAAAACTTTTACAATGTCTGTCAATTTTAATATGGCGAACATAGGGACAGGAGCTATATTTGTAAACAATGACAGAAGAACCGCTCCGGGAGCGAAAAGCAAAACATTGACAGAGACATCTGTATACATACCCATCGCTGTGTCGCCTCCAGCACGCGAGATTGCAAATTGAACATTTAAAAAACACCACAAAGGCAGATAAACAAGAATTACAGAAACAAGCCCGAAACAATTTGATCTTGCTTCAGCACTGAGGTTATAAAACACAAGCGGGATAATCGCTGACACAAGGAAAAAACCGGGAAGAGCTAAAACAATACCGCCGATGATTCCTCCCCATTTCAGCCAGCGTGCCCGCTGGCGCGCTTCATCAAGTTTTCCTGCACCTAACGCGCCGCCTACTAAAATACTTGACGCTGTCCACAATCCGCCGAAGAGGAGGAAAAAAATATTTGCAATCGTCCAGCCTGCCGCCATTCCTGCGACAACTTCCGCGCCTCCCCTTCTGTTATACATCGCAATCATCAATGTTTCAGATGCAACCCATGAAATCTCTGAAGCAAAAATCATTCCAGACTTTGCAAAAATTTCCGCTACTAATTTTTTCTTTATGATAAATAATCTTTTTATATCCGCAAAGAAAGGCGCTTTTGAATGATGCGCGTAAATTAAAAATGCAATTACTTCAAAAGTACGCGCAATAATTGTCGCGTAACCTGCTCCTATTACTTCAAGACGCGGCGCTCCGAGATTTCCGTAAATTAAAATCCAATTACCTATAGTGTTTATCACAGCTGCAATTCCTGAAATTATCAGAGGAATCTTTGGTCTTGCAATTTCTCGGAAACTTGTTGCGATGGAAAGAGAGATCGCGGTAGGAATAAACGCCCATGAAACAAGCGTTAAATAAGAAGAGCCGACTGCGGCAATTTCAGTTTGCGCTTCATTATTAACAGTCAATATACTGATTAAATCAAACGGAAATATTCTGCAAACTGCAAAACAAAGAATCGAAATACTAACTGCAAAGATCGCTTTAAAACTGTAAGCGTTTTTCATGCCATCAGAATCTTTTGCTCCGTTAAATTGCGCGATGTAAATTCCGCCTGCCTGGCATATCGTATTAATAATTACAAAGAAAACAAAAAATAAATGATTGGTGACATTAACAGCCGCCATACTGACATCGCCTAAACCTGCAACCATAAAGTTGTCGACAAGCGAGACCATACTCATTATGAATGATTGCAGCATTACAGGCAGAGCGATTGACAAAGCCTGACGATAAAAAGACCAAGTGCCAATTCGTGATTTAATATGCTTTGAGAAAAACCCTGCGGATTTTTCTCCGTCATGATGAAACTTCATAATTGACAGTATAGCAGTTTTACAGTTACATTCAATATATGAGCGAATACTTAATTACAGGCGGTGTCCCATTAAACGGAACGATCAAGGTAAGCGGAAACAAGAATGCCGCCCTTCCTTGTATAGCAGCCGCAACCTTAACTGATGAACCGATAATTTTAAAAAACATTCCCGATATTGAAGATGTGCGCGTAATGCTTGATGCCTTCATTGCAATCGGCGGAGAAGTCGAAATAATCTCTGCCAATGTTTATAAAATGCAATTAAAAGATATAAAATCTTCAGAAATACCGATGGAACAGGCAAAAAAAATAAGAGCATCGATACTTTTTGCAGGACCTCTTTTAGCGCGCACAGGAAAAGTAATTCTTCCGCCGCCGGGAGGCGATGTAATCGGAAGACGGCGCCTTGACACACATTTTTTAGTTCTTACCGAATTGGGATCAAAAGTAAAAGTCGGCGATAATTTTTCATTTACCGCGAAGAATCTTACAGGCGCAGATATTTTTCTTGATGAGGCATCAGTTACCGCGACAGAAAACGCAATCATGGCGGCTGTACTTGCAAAAGGTAAAACAATTTTAACTAACGCTGCAAGCGAGCCTCATGTGCAGGACCTTTGCAGGATGTTAGTTGAAATGGGCGCGCAGATTGAAGGGATCGGCTCTAACATTTTAACTATTAACGGAGTAAAAAAACTTTCCGGCTGCGAATTTGAAATCGGCGCAGATTTTATGGAAGTGGGATCATTTATCGGATTAGCGGCAGTGACAGGAGGCGATCTTCACATACAAGGGGCAAGATACCAAGACATGCGCCCTGCAAAAGTAGCGTTCGGAAAATTAGGAATCTTTTGGGCTCACGAAGGAACTGTCATCCATGTTCCGAAAAACCAAAGCATGGAAGTAAATCACGACCTCGGCGGAATGATTCCAAAAATTGATGATGCCCCCTGGCCCGGCTTCCCCCCCGATCTTATCAGCATAGTAATAGTTGTAGCGACACAAATAAAAGGAACAGTTTTAATTCACGAAAAAATGTACGAGTCGCGTATGTTCTTTGTCGATAAACTAATCGGCATGGGCGCAAGAATTGTGTTATGCGATCCGCACCGCGCTGTAATTTCCGGTCCTTCAAAACTGCACGGCTCAGAACTTATCAGCCCCGATGTCCGCGCCGGAATGGCGATGCTAATCGCCGCAATGGCTGCCGAAGGCAAGAGCGTTATACGCAATGTTTATCAGATTGAAAGAGGTTATGAACATTTGACGGACAGGTTGGCATCATTAGGGGCGCAGATTGTCAGGAAGGAATGATGAAAACCGTAACAAGCCGTCAAATGCAAAAAATCGAGCAAACAGCAATAGAAGAGCTCGGCATTCCTTCAATCATATTGATGGAAAATGCGGCGATCTGCACGGTTAAGCATTGTTTAAAAGCACTTGAAAATATTACAAATCCAAAAGCGGTTGTTGTTGCAGGAACAGGAAATAACGGCGGCGATGGGTTTGCCATTGCCCGTCTCTTGCATTTAAAGGGAGTTCAAACATGCGTTTTACTTACCGGCGAAATACAAGACGGTAAAAAAAGTGATGCCTTCACAAATTTTCAAATAGTAAGCAAACTTAATATTCCTCTTATTACAGTTAACGATAATAATAATTCGATAGATATTAATTTTAACGATTACGATTTGGTGATAGATGCCATTTTCGGCACAGGGCTTGCGCGTAACACAGAAGGCATAGCTTATAACATAATAGAAAAAATGAACCGTGATGCGAAATATATTATTTCTGTCGATATACCTTCAGGCATACACTCCGATACAGGGCGGATCATGGGCAATGCGGTAAAAGCAAAAGAGACAGTGACATTCGCCTTTCCAAAGACGGGATTATATCTTTATCCGGGTGCTGAGTACGCAGGTAAAATCCATATTGAAGATATTGGAATTCCGCATGCGTTACTCGAAAAGGAAGAAATAAAAACTGATAATGATTTATCTGCGAATATTTTAACAGAAAGCGAAGCAAAGAGTTTATTGCCTTTGCGCAAACAACGATCAAACAAAGGCGATTACGGCAAAGTAATTGTTTTTGCAGGTTCAAGCGAAATGCCGGGAGCAGCCGCTCTTTCATGTTCAGCCGTTTATGCGGCAGGCGGAGGCTTAGTGTGCGCGTATACTGTACCAAGCGTTTCAGATGTTTTGCATAAATGGCAAAGAGAAATTGTTACACATAACGTTCCCGATTTAAACGGAATGTACTGTAAAAATAGCATCGAAAATCTATCAGAAGAAATAAATAAAGCAAGTGTTATTATTGCAGGTCCCGGCATCGGGCGAAGCGACGAAACAATCGAGTTTGTTCATGAATTACTAAAAATAGTAAAAGTACCGATAGTACTGGACGCTGACGCGCTTTTTGCAATTTCAAGTAATATCGATATTTTAAAAACACTAAAAGCGCCTTGCGTAATTACTCCCCATCCGGGAGAGATGAGCAGATTAACAGGGCTTTCCGTTTCAGAAATATTAGACGATATTTTTGGCGCAGCTTCTAATTTTGCCGTTAAGTATAATGTTGTAACATTATTAAAAGACGCGCATACTGTTATCGCCAATCCAAACGGGGAAGTAATTATAAACATAACCGGCAACAACGCGCTTTCAAAAGCCGGAACAGGAGATGTTCTTACAGGTTTGATTGCAGGATTTATCGCTCAGGGAGCGGATGTGTTTAACGCAAGTATATTAGGCGCATATTATCACGGAAGAGCGGCAGAAGAAGCTGTTTTAAGTAAATCAAATTACGGCGTTACCGCCTCTGATATTCTTGATAATATCCCTATTGTTATGCGATAATAGAACTTAAGGAGATATAAGAAATGGAAAACACAATCTTTTATGAAAACATAACTCAATACAAAGGATTTCAACATTTTATTCCGATTGTATTATTAGTAATAATTATTATATTTATAGTAGTATTAATTATCGGAATAATTCATGCGGTAAAATATACAAGTATTGCAATCAAAGATAATGAAGTAATAATAAAATCATTTCTCTACGGCAGAAAAATTCCAATAAAAGATATTCAGATAAATGAAACAAGAACAATAAATTTAAATCAAGAAAGTGATTATAATATTTCTTTTAGAACTAATGGTATCAGCTTAACTAATTTCCATTCCGGCTGGATGAAACTTAGAAACGGACAGAAAGCTTTGGTGTTTTTAACAAACAAAGAAAATGTTTTATTTATGCCTGTTAAAGATTTTATTGTTCTGTTCAGTATGGAAAAAGTGGAAGAGTTTATCAGAAAGTTAAAGGAATAGCCTGATTAATCGCCGCTAACCTCATCGATCCACCCAAGATACTTTTTAAACCCGTCAATTACAGGAAGCATAATAATTTCCGGCACTTCATAGGAATGAACCGCCTTTATTGCATCTTCAATTTTTTGATAAAAAGAGTGATTGCACTTTATAAAAAGGGTAATTTCGTTATCGCTGTTTATTTCATTTTTCCAAATATAATAACTGTTAATCGGGAAAAGCTGAACACAGGCTGCCAGCTTTTTTTCTAAAAGCATCTGTGCGATTTCTTTTGCCTCTTTTTCAGACGGGCATGTTGTGATCACCATTGCGTATTTTTTATCTGTTACTTCCATTTGTTACGGTGTAACCCCGCCTATTATTATTAATCTTCCGTCAGTTGCAGGGCTGATCGTCCCGCCTTGCGCTCTTATATATTCGATCACAACATAAGAGAGCAATAACGAAGTGTTAAAAGGATCTGTTGCGCTTAACATAACTTCGTAGCCGTCACCGCCTTTAAGTATATAATCGTTTGTGCAAAAGCGGTATATCTTGTTAGGATCAACTGCCGCTCCGCCGATGGTTAGGTTGCGTATAACACCGCCGCTTGTTGTCTTGTCAATTGTGAAGCGTACATCACTTGAAAATTGAGGGAAGCCGCCGTTTCCCTGCGGAATGGTTGCGATAAAATTAAATAGTTCGATAATTTTTGCACCCGTCATTGAAACAATATTAAGGTAATTATCAAAAGGAAGGACTGTTAATAATTGCTCCCGTGTAATTTGTCCTGCAGGAAGTTCTGCTCTGATGTTACCGCCGTTGTGAAATGCAAAATCTACTTGCTGCTTGCTGACATTTTTTAAATACCAAACATTCGCATCACAGATCATATTTCCGATTGCAGTTTCATGGTAACGGGTTAATCGGTTTCCAAAAATAAAAGTTTCAGAGGCGGTTCCTATCACCTCTTTTAATGCTGCGTTTGCTTTTTCTGTATACGGTCTTAACATTGCAGTTATTTCCGCATCCGGTGTTATTGCAACCGGCGCCCAGGTAAACTCAACAAGCCTTCCGTTTCTTACAACCAATTTTCCGCAGCCAACAAATTTTCCCCATTCATTGGCGGAGACAACCCACGCATCACCCGCTCTTCTTGCAGATTCAAAAAATGAATGTGAATGTCCGTCAACAATTATGTCTATACCTTCAATGCGTTTTCCAAGTTCTATTGACGTAATGTGCTGTTCTGTTTCCTGTATATCACCCATGTGGACAAGAGCGATCACTATATCAACTTTTTCTGTGTTACGCAAAATGTCAACTGCATTACGGGCGGCTTCAAGTTCATTGATAAATATTAATGAACTATCCGGGCTTGCTATAAGGCGGGTACGTAATGTTGTTAAACCAAATATTCCTACAGAAATATTTCCATAGCGTTTAACTATATATTGATTGCCTCCAAGAAATGATCCGTCCATTTTTTTTATATTAGACGAAACAAAAGGAAAGTTTGCAAGAGCGATCTGGGTGTCAAGTTTTTCCTGAGTGCCGTCAAACTCATGATTTCCAAAAGTGACAGCATCATAACCCATAATATTAAAACCGTGAATATCAGGTTCTGCATTGTACATATTGGAAAGAGCGCTTCCTGTATTAAAATCCCCTGCATCAAGCAGTAAGACATTGGGATTAATAGCTCTAACCGATTTTACAAAAGCGGAAATTTCTGCAAAGCCTCCTCTGCCGTTGCTGGGCAAAAGATTTCCGTGCAAATCATTTGTGTGAAGCAGAACCAGTTCTCCGTCCCTTCCCGCCTTTTCATCAATTAAACCTGCACCTTCCTGTATTGCCCCTGCATAAAGATTGCAAACTCCGTTTATACCGATAAATAAAATTGCAGTTAATAAAATAAAAAAACTTTTTTTCATGCTTCTTTTTCTTTTATAATTTTTCCGGGCAGCAGATGAACTTTTACTTCCATAACTCTATGTTTTATAACTCTTGATACTTTTATCGCTAAATAATTCCAAATCAGCATCTCGCCTGTCTGCGGCAGCCTGCCGAGACTTTCCATAATCCAGTTTGCAATAGTAGTATCGGGAATTTCTTCCTTGTCGATTTCCTTATTTTCTGCATGATTATTTTCGTCATCTTTGGTTTCATTTGGTTTATGCTTATCAATCACTGACAGCATTTCTTTAAAACTTAAACTTGCAAGTACTGTCCAATTTCCTTCGCTGTCTTTTTTAACAGGTACAACCACTTCATCGTGTTCATCCCAGATTTCACCTATCAATTCTTCAACTATATCCTCGATAGTGATAATGCCTAAAGTACCGCCGTGTTCATCTACTACAACCGCCATGTGCGATTGTTTTTTCTGCAATGTTCTTAGTAGTTTTGGAATTTTTATTGACTTTGTAATAAAAACAACAGGTTTTATTACTTCTGAAAGTTTTTTTTCTCCTTTCATCACCTCATGATAAAAATTCTTTAATAAAAGAATACCGATTATATTATCAATAGTATCTTGAAAAACAGGTAAACGTGAAAAACCTGTCTCAATGAAAATCTTATCAATTTCTTCTGTCGTACTGTTATTCGAAATTCCAACAACATCAACACGCGGTGTGAATACTCCGGAAACTTTAAGATCATCTAATCCGATTACTTGGCGGATCATATTTTCTTCATGAATATTAATTACACCTTCCTGACGAACCTCTTCAACATATGTCAAAAGCTCAAATTCAGTTGTACCGCGATCAATTTTAATCGGAAAAAGTATCATTAACAATTTTTTCCAAGCGGTAGTTAAATAAGTAATCGGGGTAAGAATAACAATAAAAACATTTAAAAGAGGTGCATTCCGCAAAGCGGTTAACTCAGGAATTTCCTTTGCCAATACTTTCGGCGAAATATCGCAAAACAGCATCAGAAGGACAGTCATTACAAGCGTAGCGATACTTACACCTGATGGTCCTAAAAGACTGATAAAAACAGCAGTTGCCAGAGCGGAAGAAGCAACATTTACAGCGTTATTCCCTATAAGGACACCCGAAAGTATCTTGTCATATTGTTCCATCATTTTAAGAGCAAGCCGCGCCCTTTTGCTTTTTGCAGCCATACTTTTTAACTTGATGCGGTTAAGCGACGAAAAAGCCATTTCACATGCTGAAAAGAAACATGAAAAACCCAGCAATACTATAAGAAAAATAATACTGGGGATATGATCAGAAATATTCGCAGCCTGCTGCACTGAATCTTCCATAAACCTAAGGCGCCGATCGGATTTGAACCGATGCATAACGGTTTTGCAGACCGCTCCCTTACCACTTGGGTACGGCGCCGATATAATTAAATTAAGGGAATTCGCAGGAATTGTCAAGGGTAAAGCAGACCGATGACCACTTTATAAATTTTCAATTTTAATATAAAATACTATTATGGCTAATATTTTTGATTATCTTGCATGGAGAGGTGATTTGGATTTTAACATATCGCCTTTTAATCCTGTAGACAATATAATTTTTTCCCAGTTATCATATCTTACTTTAGATGATATTGTTCCGTGCATTGATGATAATAACGGCATCAGCATCGATCTTGCGATAAGACAGTACAATGAAAAATTGCATAGCCCCGAAGGTATTCAACTAACATCTTTTTTTAAGGACGATCCAAAATTAATAAATGCTTTGGCTTTATCAAGACGTTTCGGAAAATGCTTTCTTTTCGGTTATGTAAATCATATTGATACAAACCGCGAAATACAATTTGCAGCACTCAGCATACATATCAATGCTGCAAAAGATTCTATTATAAAAGAAAACAACAATTATATTATATATCGCGGAACAGACAGTTCCATAATTGGCTGGAAAGAAAATTTTAATATGAGTTTTAAAAATGAAATCCCGGCACAGATTGAAGCTGTTGAATATCTGGAAAGAATGGCTTCAAAAATAAACGGTCCTTTGCATATATGCGGTCATTCAAAAGGGGGAAACCTTGCTATTTATGCCGCCGCTAATTGCAGTAAAAAAGTACAAAACCGCATAGTTGAAATTTTCAGCAACGACGCTCCCGGCTTTAATAAAAATATAATTTCAAGCTCGGGTTTTAAAGCGATAAAAGACCGCATCCGCTCTTTTGTTCCTCAGGAATCTGTAATTGGAATGATTTTAGAACATGGTTACGAAAACAAGATTATTAAAAGTTCTCAAAACGGGCTTATGCAGCACGATCTTTATTCATGGGAAGTTGCGTATAACGATTTAGTATATGCAGATAAAATGGCTATCAGCAGTAAATATATCAGCAACACTCTGCGGGAATGGATGGATAATTTAGATAATTCCGGGAAAGAACAATTTATTGATGCTATGTATCATGTATTAAATTCGGCAGATGTAAAATCTGTGTATGAACTTGAAGTTTCATGGTTCCCTTCTGCCTGCCGTATAATTAAATCATTAGGTAATATAGATGTACCGACACAAAAATTAATAAGAAAAATTATTGCCGAACTTTTGCGTTCTGCCGGCAAACATATTGATACACTATTAATTAACAACGAAGAGTTAGGAATAAATAATCTTGGAAAAAAATAAAACTAACGGCATGGATAAGTCAGGCATAATTACGTCTAACGAACCTGTAATACACAGTTCTCCTATTGATACACCTGTAACCCTAACCCCTGTGGATTGGAATAATAAACGCCTCTTCACTCTTTTCTGGCCCCTGATTGTAGAGCAGCTCTTTGTTGTAATGATCGGAATAGTTGACATGGTTATGGTAAGTTCTGTCGGAGAGCACGCAGTTTCCGGCATTTCTCTTGTAGAGACAATTAATTTTTTAATTATTACAGCTTTTAATGCGATTGCAACAGGCGGCTCTGTCGTAGCAAGCCAGTATTTAGGGCGAAATGAAGAGAAAAATGCAAGCTGTTCTGCAAGACAGCTTATATATATCGGTCTGGTTATTTCTGTAGTATTAATGATACTAACTCTTTTTACACGCAGATTGATGCTAAGAGCGATTTTCGGCAATATAGCAGATGATGTCTTGGCTAGTGCTGATGTTTATTTTATTTTTATTGCATTGTCATATCCTTTTCTTGCGCTTTACACAGCCGCCGCCGCAATGTTCCGCAGTATGGGTAATTCAAAAGTTCCGATGCGCGCTGTCATACTTTTAAATATTTTTAACATAGCAGGAAACGCCTTTCTTATTTATGTCTTAAAATTAGGTGTAGCAGGAGCTGCGATTTCAACCTTTATAGGCAGAGTTATTGTTGCAGTTATTTTGATAAAACTTTTAACTAAAGATAAAACAAGGCTTATCAATTTATGCGGAATAACAAAAATTAAATTAGAAGGCGCAATGATAAAGCGTATTTTAAATATTGGTATACCAAGCGGATTAGAATCTTCTATGTTTCAGGTTGGAAAAATATTAATAACGCGCATTTTTACTATGTTCGGAACTGCTGCAATTGCGGCTAACGCTGTAGGCGCTACAATTAATTCCATTGCTTTTATGCCGGGCAGCGGTTTTGGAATGGGGCTTTTAATTGTAGCAGGTCATTGCATCGGTGCAGGAGATTATCTTGCTGTAAAAAAATACACAAAAAAGATTATGATACTTTCTTATTTAACTTATTTTATAATTAACATAAATATATTTATTTTTATGGATCCTATAATAAGCGTTTTTAATCTTTCGGCAGAAGCGCATGAAATGTGCAGAACATTTTTAAAGATTCACTGCATTACATCAACATTATTCTGGTGTCCTTCTTTTGTACTTCCAAACGCTCTTAAAGCGGCAGGAGACGCGCGTTATGTTATGGTTGTTGCAGCCTGTACTATGTGGTTAATAAGGGTTTGCTCTGCTTTTTTTATGGCTTACACTCTTGGGCTCGGACCTGTTGCAGTTTATTTAGCGATGGGCGCAGATTTCCTTTTTCGCGGAATTTTCTTTATAAAACGATGGCGAAGCAACAAGTGGATAGAAAAGAAAGTAATCCAATGATATAATAAAAAAATGCGGATTATTTCATGGAATGTAAACGGTATACGTGCTGTAGAAAAAAAAGGTTTTTTTGATTGGTTAAAAAAAGAAGACCCGGATATATTATGTCTTAACGAAACAAAAGCAGAACCGGGACAGCTCTCATCAGCATTTTTAAAACCTTCTTGTAAAACTACACAAGACGGAAAAATTTCTGACAGCGCAGTATATCATTCATTTTGGGCAAGCGCAAAAAAAAGAGGATATTCCGGCGTTGCGATTTATACAAAAGAAGAGCCGCTTGATGTACATTTGTTAGGACAGAGTGAGTTTGACGATGAAGGGCGTGTTTTAATTGCGGAATACAAAGATTTTTCGTTAATAGCCGCATACTTTCCCAATTCACAGGATGAAGGCAAACGCCTTTCTTATAAACTTGCATTTAACGATGCTATGCTTTCACTTTGCAATTCAATTGTAAAAAAGGGGCGGCACTTTTTATTATGCGGCGATTTCAACGCCGCTCATACACCTATCGATCTTGCCCGTCCTAAGCAGAATGAAAATAGTGCCGGCTACCTTCCCGAAGAACGTGCATGGATGGATAAATTTTTGGCGGCAGGTCATATCGATACCTTCCGTCATTTTCATCCGGGAGAAAAAGGCTTTTATACATGGTGGTCGTACAGAAGCACAGCGCGCGAAAATAATATCGGATGGAGGATTGATTATCATTGTGTTGATAAAAACTTTATTTCCGGTGTAAAATCATCTATTATAAGAAATGAAGTTACAGGCTCTGATCATTGTCCTGTAGAGATAGAAATTATATTATAAAAGAGAGATAAACATGAAATTAAAATATAATTCGCCTGTAGTTTTAACATTTACTTTGTTATGTGCTATTATATTATTATTGTCTTATACATTGCTTCCAAACTTGGCAGAATACCTTTTCATGGTTCCGGGAAAGAATCATTTCAGCATAAAAAGTCCAAGAAATTTTCTATCTATTATAACTCATGTTTTCGGTCATGCAGACTGGTCACATTTAATCGGCAATTTTACTCTTATACTTTTAATAGGTCCTATGCTGGAAGCAAAATACAGTTCTAAAAACCTTTTTTTTATGATGCTTATAACAGCTTTTGTTACAGGTATTTTAAATATAATTTTTTTTAAAAGCGCTCTTATGGGGGCTTCCGGTATCGTATTTATGATGATTCTTTTATCTTCTTTTACGAATTTTTCACATGGAGAAATTCCTGTTACTTTTATTCTTGTTTTAATTCTTTATATGGGAGTTCAAATTTTAGAATCATTCAGATCGGATAACATTTCTCAGTTTGCACATATAGTAGGCGGTTTATGCGGAAGCGTCTTCGGATTTTTAAAACCGCCAAAGGAGTAATGAATGAAAAAAGAATTTCTTCAGTTTGATAATGAACGTGATAATGCGCTTAAACTTGCACATAAAATTTTTAATGACGGATTTATTCCCGATGTTATTTATGTCTCTTTAAGAGGCGGTGCATATCTTGGAAACATTATCAGTGAATATTTTAAAATTGTACACAAAGGAGCGCGTCCTGTTTATTATGCCGCAGTTGTAGCACGCTCTTACACAGATGTTGCACAAGCCGACAAAGTAAAAGTTGACGGATGGACATACTCGCCTGACTATTTGCGTGTAGGAGACAAGGTTCTTCTTATTGATGACATTTTTGATTCAGGAAAAACAATAAACCACCTTGCACAAATTATAATCGATAAAGGTATACCGCGAAAAGATTTAAAAATTGCAGTGCATGATTATAAGTTTTTTACAGACAAAGAAGAGCAGCTCCCTTATCATCCTGATTACTGGTGCAGAAAACATGATTTATCAATTCACGACGAAGAAATATGGATACATTACATGAGCCATGAACTTATAGGTCTTAAGCAAACAGAACTTGATGAATATTATTATAAGCGCGATCCTGAACTGCGCGAAATCCTTAATATAATTACAGAAAACAAATAACAATGGAAAACAAACTCCATTTGTGCGGAATAGACGAAGCAGGAAGAGGTCCGCTTGCAGGACCGGTATATGCCGCCGCCGTTATTTTAAAAGATGATTTCCCTTTAAATTTGTTAAACGATTCTAAAAAACTATCAGCGGCAAAACGCGAAAAAGCGCGAAGTATTATTTGCAGCGAAGCGTATTGTTTTGGGATAGGCTGGGCGTCTCATTCGGAAATTGACAGCATCAATATTTTACAGGCATCTCTTTTAGCAATGAAACGCGCATTTGAAGACTTGCTTAAAAGAGCGGATGAAAATAACAAAAGCTTGTTAGGTGAAAAAATAAATGCAATAGTCGACGGCATTTATGTTCCTGACATAAACATTCCATGCACTGCAATGATAAAAGCAGATGCAAAAGTATGCGAAGTAATGGCGGCTTCGATTCTTGCTAAAACAGAGCGTGATGAATACATGGAAAAAATGGCTTTGCTTTACCCTCAGTACGGTTACGAAAAACACAAGGGCTACCCTACCGCTTCTCACCGCGAAGCTGTGTTAAAGTTCGGACCTTCGCCTATTCAAAGATTAAGTTTTAAAGTAAAGTAATTTTTTAAATCTATTTGTCATTATTTTTAGGCAAATAATGACGTAATTTATCTATTACATCTAAAAAGTCAAGAGGTTTACCAAGATGATTATCCATTCCCGCTTCAAGACACCTTTCAATATCTTCACGGAATACGTTAGCTGTCATTGCAATAATACGCACCGTTTGGGCTTCTTGAATTTTTAACGCTCGAATTCTGCGCGTTGCTTCATAACCGTCCATTTCCGGCATTTGAACATCCATCAATATTAATTCGTATTTTTCAGGCGTTTCCATAAACATACGCACAGCTTCTTTTCCGTTTTCTGCACAATCAATAGTGATGTTTGTCGGTCTTAACAATTCAATAACTATATCGCGGTTTATGTCTACATCTTCTACAAGTAAAACTTGCCGTCCTGTAAACAAACCTTTAATATCTATATTTTCAACTACATCCTTTTTGCCGGAAATACCAAGAACTTCGTTTAACAAATCTGCGATATGTGACGGAAAAAGAGGCTTTGAAAGAAATTTATCAACACCTGCAACTCTTGCTTCTTGTTCTACAGTTGTCCATTCTGCGGCGGTTATCATAATTACAATTGAATTTGCTGTTTCCTTATGCGCTTTTAATTCTGATGTAAGCTGTATCCCGTCCATTCCGGGCATCTTCCAGTCAACAAAATAAATATGATAAAGACCGTTTTTTTCAACAAGCTCAATCGCTTCTTTGCCGCTTTTAGCGGTACTGCAGCTAATCTTAAACTCGTTTGCTATTTCTTTGAAATATTCCAAAATGTCATTATCATCATCTACAACCATGATGCGTACATTATTAATATTTACATCAGGAGATAACATCCCCGAATATTCTTTGTCGCCGCGTTTTAACGGAATAATAAATGTAAAGACAGAGCCTTTATGGATTTCAGATAACATCCAAATTCTGCCGTTCATAAGCTCTACAACACTCTTTGATATTGCAAGCCCTAAACCCGTTCCCCCGTACTTCCGCGTCGTGCTTGTTTCCGCTTGTTCAAAAGAACTGAAAATACGTGTCTGCTCTGACGGGCTGATTCCAATCCCTGTATCAGAAACAGAAAATTGAATGTTGCACATACCGTTTTCTTCGTTTATATAACGCGCATCAAGACTGATTGAACCGCCTTCAGGAGTAAACTTAATTGCATTGCCAAGAAGATTTGTAACAACCTGCGCTATCCTTTGATCGTCGCCAATCAATGTTTTTGGAATACTTTGATCGATATGTACGGTAAACTTTTGCTTTTTTTCATCTACACGGAAATTAACAACATTAACCACACGCTGCAGCATTTTTTCAAAATTAAATTCAGCGGGAGAAAGCTCAAACTTATTCGCTTCGATCTTTGACATATCCAATATGTCATTAATTACACCTAACAAATGATTCGAAGCGTTTTCTATTTTAGAAAAACAATGATCTTTGCGTCCTATATCGTTTGTGGATTTTCCGATTGTAGTCATACCGATAATTGCATTCATCGGCGTGCGAATCTCATGGCTCATATTTGCCAAGAACGCGCTTTTGTGCTTGCTTTCCCTGTCGGATTTATTTCTTGCAGAATCAATTCGGATCAATATCATAATCAGAGCAAATGCAAAAATACATCCTAAAACACTCAAGATACTGGCTACATTTGTCAAACTTTGATAAAAAGGAACTTCCGGCGTTAAAATGCCAAGATACCATCCGTTTGCAAGTTTTCTAAAAAAAGCAACGGTAGATTCTCCTTTCCAGTTTACCAAACGGCGTTCGACGATATCATTGCCTGCCATAAAATCTTCGATAAAAGCCGAGAGCGGAATATCCAAATCAATAATTGCCATATCTTCATAATAGGGATTAGCGTGAGTAATAATTCTATAATCCTGACTGATCAAAATGCCGTAACCGTTGTTCTCTGCAGCTATTCTCATAACATTCATACCGACATTATCAATATTTATTTCTACACCGATAATCGCTAAACGCTCATCATTATCATCATGAACACAGCGCGAAAATGTAATTACTTTATTTCCTGATAAAATACTGTCATAAGGGGAAGTTTCTACAATGTAACCGCAGTTACTTTCAGCTAATTTAAACCACGGTCTGCCGGGAGGAAAATAATCTTCTTTAAAAACACCATTGCTTATAAAAACAGATTCACCTCCGAAAGCCTCGAACTGTCCGAACAGAACTGTGGAATTCATTATACGCGATCCGCTTGCATGAAAATAATTTGCAATATCATCAATATAGGCTTTAACATCTTCAGCAGAATCGCCCCGCATCAGCATACTGCGTACAGTTTGCGAAAAACCGCTGAGCATCAATCTTGGTTCAAGTAAATCGGCTTCCAGCTGTGTTTGAGCAAAACGAAATACACTTTCCGCATTATGAACCAGATTAGTATGAACAATTCCGCGCATATAAAAGTAACTTAAAAAAACCATTGCGGCAAAAACACAAATTGTGAAAATTACTTGTATATATATAGGTTTAAATGAAGTTTGCAGATTCGAAAATAATTTCATTTAAAGTACCCTTCCTTTACTTTATATTTTACTTTATTTCTTTATATATTGATCATTATACTATAATATCCAATAATATACTATCTGCTTGTATAATTTAATTATAAGAACTAAAGGAGGCTAATGGTGTCTATTTCGTTATTTGGAAGGTCTTTACTGACTTTATTAGATTTTTCACCCGAAGAGATTCAATATCTGCTAAAACTCGCAAATAAAGTTAAAACTGAAGCGCATAAAGGCAAAATTAAACAGCGTTTTAAAGGAAAAACACTTGCTATGTTATTTGAAAAACGCTCTACAAGAACAAGATGCTCATTTGAAACTGCCTTCGGCGAAGAAGGAGGGCATCCGGTTTTTTTATCAACGGCAGACATTCAGCTTGGCGGAAAAGAATCTCTTGAAGATACAGCGCGTGTTTTGGGCAGAATGTTTGACGCTATTCAATTTCGCGGTTTTAAGCAGGAAACGGCACAGATACTTGCAAAATATTCAGGGGTGCCGGTTTATAACGGGCTCACCGATCTTTACCACCCAACTCAGGCGTTAGCCGATCTTTTAACGCTGGAAGAAAATTTCGGAACAGTAAAAGGAAAAGTTTTATGCTATGTCGGAGACGGACGCAATAATGTAGCAAGATCATTGATGATAATATGCGCAAAACTCGGAACACATTTTACAGTTATAACACCTCCGGAATTAAATCCTGATGATGAACTGCGCGGAAAAATTACATCTCTTGCAAAAGAATCTGGCGCTGTTATTAAAGTTACGCCTGACATTGGAGAAGTTAAAGGCGCAGATGCGCTCTACACTGATGTTTGGATATCAATGGGCGAAGAAGAAAAAAAAGAAGAGAGGCTTCGCCTTTTAAGTCCGTATCAGGTAAATCAAAAAATGATGGATATGACAAACAAGAAAGAAAGTATTTTCCTGCATTGCCTTCCTGCTGTAAAAGGAGAAGAAGTAACTGCCGATGTGATTGACGGAAAACAAAGTAAAGCGTGGGATCAGGCAGAGAACCGCAAACATACAATAAAAGCTGTAATGCTTGCAACACTTATAAAATAAAAGAGAAGCAAAAATGGGAATTTTTGACAGATTAGGCAGTATCATCAGCAGTTATCTCAACGATTTCGGAGATCAAACTTCAAGGCAGTACGGATCGTCTAACACAAGCAGCGATCCTGATGTTAATGCGGCATTTGAAGAGTTAAACGATTTTTTAAATAACAAAGAACCGCGAAAGACAGATAATGCGTCTAACAATAGTTCCGCTCAATCAAGATATTCTTCAGCGCACGACCCGAATATTCCGCCTGAAGAATTAAGAGCTGACTTTGAAAAATTAGAAGTCCCTTTCGGAGCGGACGAGGAAACATGCAAAGCGGCATTTAAAAGATTATTAAAAATTCACCACCCCGACCGTCATGCAGGGCACGAAGGCAATTTTAAAAAAGCGACAGAAAGAATGGCAAGGATCAACGCTTCTTATGACAGAATAGAAAAATGGCGGCAATCGATCGGAAAAAAATAATGGAACAAACAAAGATTGATACATCATTTAAAATTTATACAGACGGCGGCTGTTCCGGAAATCCGGGACCCGGCGGATGGGCATATGTCTGCATTATAAAAACTTTTCAAGGCTGGCACATAACCGCAAAAAACAAAGGATCAGAAAAAGATACAACAAATAACAGAATGGAATTAACAGCTGTTATACAAGCGCTGCGTGCATTTAAAAATATGGACAATGTTCCGCGCAATGCCGCAGTATACACAGATTCACAATATGTGCAAAAAGGGATTACAGAATGGATACGTACATGGAAAAGAAATTCATGGCGGACAAGCGATAAAAAACCTGTTAAAAATCAAGACTTATGGATGGAACTTGATTCACTTGCAAGCGAATTTCAGCTTCAATGGGAATGGGTAAAAGGACACGCGGGAAACGAATACAACGAAATGTGCGACGCAATGACGCAAGAAGCAATAGGGGAAATAAGATAATTTTTTAATCCTATTGTATTCCTATTCAACAGAGATGATTGTAATATTTCGCAATTCCCTGCGTATACCTGCCGGCATTCCGTTTGCGAAGGTTAGTTCTTTTATAGTTTCTGCGGCTTCTACAGTAACTCTACGGTGCTGCAGATTGTGAAGTTTGTTCATTTCTTCTTTTGCAATATACCATTCTTTTTCTGTGCCTGTAATAACAAGTTCAGGAAAGAGAGCAGAACCTGTAAGCCGCACAATTCCTGTTACCTGTATAGTTGGAACTTCTTTTTCCTTGCTTCCGAATGAAAATAACAAAACAGAGATAAGAAAAAATATTAAAACAATTAAATATTTTTTAATCATAATAAACCTTTTTATTCAATGTTAATTATTATTGGTTTTCTGTTATAAGTTCTTTGCCTTAATAAATCTTCAGCGCCAATTCTGTAAGGAAACGTAGTTTCAGATAACACAGATCGTCCAAATGAAAGAAAGGAAGCGATTGCACCGGCAGGTTCACCTGTTGTTTTTCCTATTTCGGTTCTGCCGAATATATTGGTGTTTTTATTATATGTAAGCATAATACTGTCAGGTATAAAAGAATTATTTATTATATCTGTAAGATAAACATTATTTATATTTATTCCCTGCCCTAAAATATTTGGTTCTGTACTAACTTTACTGTAAACCCCTTCTCCGGGAGCAAGCTTAACGCTTGTTTCTATTTTATTCGGAGCAGGAACAAAAATATTTTTTAAATCAGGATCGTTTTTATAACCATATTGACTGTAGGGATCATTGATATAATTGGCTGCAAGCCATGTTTTAAGCAAAGCGTCCCAATCAGAATAATTAATCATTGCGGCTAACACAGCGTTAAAATCGTAATGCTCAGATGAAATAATATCTTTATAAACAGAAATATTTGTTTGTAATCTTAGCCACTGAAAAAAAAGATAGACCGTTGCATAATCATCTAAAAGCGCATAAGAGCTTTCATTTTCTCGGTTATCCCATACAAAGAAATTATTTCCTTTATTTATTAAACCTTCATTACCCTTACTATTTCCATTATTTTGAAACCAATTGATACGCTCTTTTGAATGACCTGAATAAACCCATTCAGCGGCGGCAGAAAGACCTTCATCTACCCATGTATCCATAAGCATCACGCCTTCTTCATAAAATCTTTCTATAATACTTGTAGAAAAATTCATTAAATGCTGCATCTCATGTGCAAGTGTATTAAATGTTTCTTCTAACGGTACATAAGTTATACTCGGATATGTATCTAAATAGATCATGTCGCGGTAGTTAGATCTATATTCGTTTAATAAATTCCCGCCCCAGAAATATCCTGCGATATATGCATTATATTTATCTTTTATATAATTATCTTTTATATCCAGAAGGAGAATACATAATTTATCATCTCTGTCTCCCAGCCAATCTGCGAATTCCATAATATTAGAGAAAGGTAAATCATTGAAATAAAAATCTTTAATACTAAAAGTGCTTACCATTTTCTGGTAAATAATTTCATCATATTCATTTGCTATATTTTCAGCCTGCTTAGAAGTTATCCCGGAACCTATTTCCGCCCAAACATTGCAATGTGTACCTTCATAAAGCAATTCTGCATTAACATTATAATATTTATCTGTTTTAAAATTTTTCGCCCAAAATCCGCTATTATCATTAGGCAGCAAACCGCATGAAAATAAAAACATACAGAAAATAAAAATATTAAAAAATAACTTTTTCATTATTTCCCATGACACATTTTATATTTTTTTCCGCTTCCGCACGGACAAGGATCGTTGCGCCCAACCTTTGGCTGGCTGCGTACTACAGTTGCGCCTTCAGGACGGCTTGCCTTTTCCATTTGTGATTGTTGCTGCGAAGGAGAGCCTCCTGCAAAAGAGCCCATGCTGGCGTGGCTTGCCGATTGATTTGTTCCGATAGAGCGGTTCATTGGTCTTCTTTGAGTGCCTTCTGTTACTTGAATACGGACACGATGCAAATGAGAAGCAATCTCCTGCCTGATTTCATCTATCATTTTATCAAATATTCTATACCCTTCCAGTTTATATTCTGTAAGAGGATTCTTTTGCGCGTAATGGCGCAGGTAAACAGCTTCCCGCAGCGCTTCCATGTTTTCAAGATGATCAAGCCATTTGCGATCGATGGCATGAAGATAGCGGTCGCGGATTATTAAACAAAGATAATCATGTCCGATAAGCGCTTCTTTATCGTCCATGTCTTTTTCTAAACCTGCAACAATTAATTTTTCCAGCACCTCAGAATTTTTAAAATCGCTTCCTGCGGCTGTCAATGTAAAGCCGAAATTAACAAATAAATTTTCTGTTAAGTTTTTTACCGCTGTATTCATGTCCTGTCTTGTTAATGCATTAAACTCATCAATCATGTCTGCTACAATCGAAGCTGTTGCATTATTAACACGCATTTTTAATTGCTGATCCAAAAGTATCGCATCACGCTGTTCGTAAATATATTTCCGCTGCTGATTTAAAACATCATCGTATTCAAGCAAATGTTTGCGGATTTCAAAATTGCGCTCTTCTACTTTTTTCTGTGCGTTCTCTATACTTTTATTCAGCATTGGGTGATTAATCGGATCTCCGCCTGTCATGCCTATCCTTGACATAATGCTTTTCATCCGCTCACCGCCGAAAAGACGCATCAGTTCATCGTCCATAGAGATAAAAAACTTACTCTTTCCGGGATCGCCCTGCCTGCCTGAGCGTCCGCGAAGCTGATTATCAATACGGCGGCTTTCATGGCGCTCTGTCCCGATTACATAAAGCCCGCCTAAGGATTTAACCTCTTCATAATCTTTTTTCCATTTTTCAAATTCTTCTTTGTAAATAATCTCGTATTGTTCAGGGGTTGCATTCGTCCCTGCACGCCGCCTTGCCCTTGATTCGGGATTGCCTCCCAATTTTATATCCGTACCGCGCCCCGCCATGTTAGTTGCAATTGTAACCGATCCTTTCGCGCCCGCTTCTGCAATGATAAGTGCCTCGCGCGCATGATTCTTTGCGTTTAACACTTCATGACGCACTCCCCTGCGCGAAAGAAGAGCAGAGATTTTTTCTGACTTTTCGATAGAGACTGTCCCTACCAGCATGGGCTGACCTTTTTTATTCGCTTCTGCAATCTCATCACATAACGCTTTTAATTTATCATTTTCGTTTAAATAAACTTGATCATCTTCGTCATCACGGGCAACAGGCAGGTTTGTAGGAATTACAATTACATCAAGTTTATATATTTTATTAAACTCTACAGCTTCAGTGTCTGCTGTTCCTGTCATACCTGATATTTTTTTATAAAGCCTGAAATAATTCTGAAAAGTAATAGTTGCAAGCGTTCTGTTGCGCTGTGCAATTTTTATACGCTCTTTCGCTTCAATAGCCTGATGCAGCCCGTCTGAATAACGCCTGCCGTGAAGAATACGTCCTGTAAACTCATCTACAATTTGAACAAGACCGTCTTCCACTACATAGTCAACATCAATATGAAAAAGTTTATGCGCGCGCAAAGCCTGAGTAAAATAATGAATGTATTGAAAGTTTTCTTCGTCTACTATTGAGCCTTGTATCAAATTCTTTTTTTTAAGCAATTCTTCGATAGCAGCCTGCCCCTGATTACTAAAAGAAATACTTTTATTTTTTTCGTTTATTTTATAATCGCCGATAACTTCTTCGCCTCTTGTTTCATCAGGATATTCGCCGTCTTCTTTTTTTTGTATCTCCTGAAGCGAGCCTATAAGTTTATTTACTTCTGAAAATTGATAAGTATCGTCCTCTGCAGCACCTGAAATTATTAATGGAGTGCGCGCTTCATCAATCAATATAGAATCAATTTCATCTACGATACAAAAATTATGCGAACGCTGAACACGGCTCTCTGTATCGCGGTGCATATTATCGCGCAGATAATCAAAACCAAACTCGTTATTTGTTCCGTAAGTGATATCGCAATTATAATTTTCTTTGCGCTGTTCATTATCCATATTGGAAAGAATTGTCCCTACAGTTAAACCAAGATAAGCAAAGATAGGGCGCATCCACTGAGCATCGCGGCTTGCAAGATAATCGTTTACAGTAACAACATGAATACCGTCGCCCGGAATTGCGTTTAAATATGCGGGAGCTACAACCATCAAAGTTTTACCTTCGCCTGTTTTTAATTCAGCAATTTTCCCGTGATGAAGAACAATTGAACCTAAAACTTGCGTATCATAAGGACGCTCTCCAAGTGTACGCCTTGCAGCCTCTCTTGCCAACGCAAAAGCTTCAGGCAAAAGACTATCAAGTTTCTCCCCTTTTTTAAAACGCTCGCGGAAAAGCTCGGTGCAGCGCGGGAATTCTTCGGCTGAAAGAGCGGCAGCCCATGATTCTTTTTCATTAACTTTATGCAGTATCGGAAGAATGGCTTTTAAATCACGCTCATGCTGAGAGCCGAACAATGCCTTGACAATTTTCTCGAACATTTGGATATTCTAGTGCATTTTTAAAGATTTAGCAATTACTTAAAATTAAAGGATTAGTCTTCGTTGACTAATATTACTTATTTTGTCAATATAATCTTATTACAAGAGGTTAGCAAATGTATACAAAAAAACGTTCGGACGGAACTTATCTGAAAAACTTGCATTTCTTTACACAGATGCTTCCGTATCTGATGCCGACAAGAACAGATGCGGTTATATATTTTGAAACCGAATTTGATGTAACAGAAACTTTAAAATATATCCGCAAAAAAAGAAACGAAAGTAATTTAAAAGTCAGTATGTTCTATCTTATTTTATATGCAACAATCAGAGTTATAGCGCAAAGACCGAAATTAAACCGCTTTGTATCAGGACATCGTTATTATCAGCGAAACAGTATTAAATTTAATTTTGTAGCAAAACGCGAAATGAGCGATGACGGGGAAGAAGTAAATGTAACTATGACTTTTTCTCCGCTATTAACTCTGGAAGGCTTTTGCAATAAAATCCATGATCATCTTTTAAGTATAAAGAAAGGGGAAAAAACAGATTCTGAAAAAACAAATTCTTTTTTCACAAGACTGCCGCGTTTTGTTGTCAGATTTGCAGTATGGTTTTTAAAATATCTTGATTATCATAACGGTTTGCCTAAATCTGTAATTAACTCGCTTCCTTTTTGGTGTTCGATATTTTTTACAAATGTAGGAAGTGTTGGAATAGACGCTCCTTTTCATCATAACTTTGAAATCGGCAACTGCGGTATTTTTTGCGCAATAGGCAAAATACGCAGAGAAAATATTCTTAAAGCAGACGGAACAATTGATAAACGCGATAAAGTAAAAATTACTTTTACTTATGATGACAGAATCACAGACGGTATTTACTGCGCACGCGCAATTGATATGGTAAAAGACCTTGTAGAGAATCCTGAAAAACTGGAAACGCATCTTGAATTAACACAAGAACAGCTGGATTATCTGAAACTTGCAAAGAGTGAATTAGTTTTATAAAAATTTTTATTTAGGAAGTTTAAAATGTACGAAAAACTACCTTGGCTAAGCCGATACGGGCAAACCCCCGCAAGTCTGGATTACCCTCCTCTTTCAATTTTTGCAATGTTCAAAAAAGACAGCGAGAAATGCCCTGATTTAACAGGGTTGATCTTTTTCGGCGTTAAAACAACAAAGGCGGTATTACTTAAACAAGTTGAACACATAAGCCGCAAATTTGCAGAGATAGGGATTAAAAAAGGCGATACAGTTTTAATTTGTCTGCCCAATACCCCTCAGGCTGTTGTATCATTTTATGCGCTTAACAGGTTAGGTGCAATTCCCGCTCCTATTCACCCCTTATCTGCACCTGCAGAAATTGAAAGTTATGCGAAACTTGTTTCTGCAAAAACGGCAATCACTCTTGACGGATTTTATCCGCGCTTTGCCGCAGTACAAGACAATATAAAATTTGAAAAAATAATTGTTTGCTCTTTAAAAACAGAGATGGGATTAATTACAAAAATAGGTTTCTCTCTTACACTCGGCAGAAAAATTAAACCCGTTCCGTATTCTTCTTCAGTTTTAAAATGGACGGACTTGCAATGGAAAGAAGGCATCGAACTCCCGGAAATTGAAAACCCCGATCCGCTTGGCGCAGACGAACTGGCTCTCATTTTATTTTCTGGCGGAAGCACAGGAGAGCCTAAGGCTATCATGTTATCAAATAAAAATATTAATGCACTTGCAATGCAGATGGACGCAGGAGGCGGACCTGTCTGTCCCGGCGATAAAATGCTTTCGATACTTCCGATTTTTCACGGTTTCGGTCTTGCTGTCGGTATTCATGTAATGCAGATATCATCGGGCACTTGTATTTTAGTCCCGAAATTTAAAGCGGATACAATCGCCGCCTTAGTAAAAAAATATAAACCGCATTTTATGGCGGGTGTCCCTTCTTTATTTGACGCGCTGACTGCGGATAAAAATTTTAAAAAGCTTAAACTCGACTCATTTAAAGGTTTATTTTGCGGCGGCGATTCATTAAGCCCTGAAATTAAAAAACGCTTTGACGCAGTTTTAAAAGAAGGCGGAAGCGGAATTATGTTACGCGAAGGATACGGTCTTACAGAAACCGTTACCGCCTGCGCCATCACTCCGCGAAGCGAATACCGCGACAACTCTTTCGGTGTTCCATGCCCTGACAACCGGCTTAAAGTAGTCAAACCGGGAACAGAAGAAGAATGCGCGCCGATGGAAGACGGAGAAATATGCGTATCGGGACCGACTGTCATGATCGGTTATTTCAATGATCCGAATACTTCCGCACAGGTGATGAAAAATCACAAAGACGGGCGCACATGGATTCACACAGGCGATGTCGGCTGCATGGATGCAGACGGTTTCTTTTATTTCAAACAGCGCGCCAAACGCATCATCAAAAATGCAGGCATAGCGATTTATCCTTCTCAAATTGAAAATGTCCTAAACAAACACCCTGCAGTCCGTATCTCCTGCGTAATCGGCATACCTCATGACAGCAGAGGCGAAGATCCGAAAGCGTTCATTAGATTAAAAGACGGAATCACAGGGACAGAAGAACTAAAACAGGAAATAATCGATTTTTGCAAAAATGAGCTGATGCCCTATTCGCGCCCGCGGATTATCGAATTTCTGGATAAAATGCCGATGACCAATGTCGGTAAGGTTAATTTTAAGGAATTGGAAGATCGGGAGAGGAAGAAGTAAACGATTTTAGAAACCCTCGTTTTAATTCCGTATTCGCAGACTCTCATGGCAATGTATATACAAGCACATTTTTTATATTGACACGCTATACGGTTGTATAGTATAATTAAGGTATGTTATTCAGTATTAACGAGAATTCTTGCGAACACAAGCCTAGCGGTTTCGCATCGCCGGCGCAGGGTTACGAAGAACAATATATCGATCTTAACAGGCTTCTTATAAAGAATCCTCATTCAACTTATTTTTTCAAGCTGAACAGCAGTGATATGGAAGGAATGGGGCTTCCTATGGGCGCGCTTCTTGTTGTTGACCGCTCAAAAACTCCTGATTTTTTTTCAAAGGAAGCCATTGTTGTTATCCGCCGCGACAATGAATTTTTATGCCGCCTTATGACAAAACGCAGCGGTAAAATTATTTTCACAAACGGAAAATCTGACATTATTCCCATGTTCAATCCATTCAATAAAAACTCAATTGATAATTCAATCGATCAAACAGAAATTATCGGAGTTGTCACAGCTTCCATTAAATTGTACGCTTTATGATTTTCCATATCGACGGTAATGCGTTTTATGCCTCCTGCGAGCGGGTCTTCCGCCCGGACCTCGCGGACAAAGCGATTGCTGTCCTAAGCAACAATGACGGGATTGTTGTCGCTCTTAATGCAGAATGTAAAGCGCTCGGTTTTAAACGCGGAGATGTTTTTTATGAAGTTAAACACAATATGGAAAAAAAAGGCGTTGTGGTTTTTAGTTCGAACTATACTTTATACGCCGATATGTCTGCAAGAATGAATCTAATTTACAATCATTTCGCGCCCGATGTCGAAGTTTATTCCATCGATGAAAGTTTTCTTTTTTTTCCAAACTGGAATACAGACTATTCGGAGATTGGCATGGAAATAATAAAAACCGTAAAAAGAGACACAGGGATTCCCGTATCGATAGGAATTGCACCTAACAAAACTCTTGCAAAAATGTGCAACAAACTTGCAAAAAAACACGGTGGTATTTGTAATTGGCAGCATTTTGACAAGAGCGGACAAGATGCGGAATTGGAAAACTATCCTGTAGAAGATGTTTGGGGAATCGGTTATTCAAAAGCAAAATTACTAAAAAGACATGGGATTCATACCGCCCTTGATTTAAAAAATTATCCGCTTCTTAATGCCAAAAAATTTTTAACGATCACCGGTTTTAATACGGTGCAGGAACTGAACGGTATTACCGCCATCGATAAGATCGAAGAAAAGCCGCGCCAAGCAGTGATGGTATCACGCAGTTTTCAATCTCCTGTTTACGAACTTGATGAGATCATAGCGGCTTTGTCAGAGTATACTCAGGAAGCTGTAAACAGGATACGGGCGGGCGGTTTATCTTGTAAATATGTCAGCGTATATTTAATGACCAACGCATATGCGCAAGGCGATCAATATTTTAACAGCCTTTCTGCAGAACTCCCCTATTTGAGCGCATACTTGCCGGAAATTCAGTCGGTTGCAAACGAGCTGTTAAAAAGAATTTTCCGCCCCAATTATAAATACAGAAAAGTAATGATCGGTCTTACAGGTCTTACCGTTGATAATTGCCAGCAGTTTGATTTATTTGATACAGGTTACAACCGGAAAAAACTAAACGAACCGCTAATGAGGGCGTTTGACACTATCAATGAACGCTACGGACGGGGTACAATTAAACTTGCCTGCGGTTTAGGGCGGCAAGCGGCGCAGCATTCTGCATGGGAAATAAGGCGCGAATATTTATCGCCGAGGTATACCACTAATATTAACGAGATACCTTTGGTAAGATGAAAAAGAGAAATTATGAGTGAAATATTAATCGGCACAAGCGGATATGATTACCTTGAATGGAAGGGAGGATTTTATCCTGAAAAATTAGCGCGTAACAAATTCCTTGAGTACTATTCAGAACATTTTAACTCGCTTGAATTGAACGGCACTTATTACAGAATGCCCACAGCAGAACAAATGCAAAAAATGATTGAAAGATCGCAAAAACGCCTTAGATTTACAGTCAAAGCTTTTCAAGGTTTAACTCACGCTTTTATTCAGGGGAAAGATCATACTCCTCCCGGATTAATTATGAACCAATATAAGTTATTGGCAGGCGAATTTAAAAAAGCGATTGAACCTTTGTTAGCCGACAATCTGCTGTTATGTGCATTATTTCAGTTCCCGGAAAGTTTTCATTATGAAAAAGAAGAGCGCATTTACCTTGATTTGCTCCTTAAAGAAATTGCCGATATACCGGTTGTAATTGAAATGCGCAATTCAAAATGGCAAAATGATCAGGTTTATAATGCATTAAAAGAGAGAAACTCAGGATGGTGCATAACAGACAATCCCGATTTAAAAAATTTAATGAAACTTGATTATACTGTCACAAGCGATATCGCTTATTTACGTTTTCACGGCAGGAATGCAAAAATGTGGTATAACGGTGACACTGTTTCACGCTACGATTATTTATACAGCGATGAAGAATTGCAAAGCTTTGTTGAACCAATACAGCAATTACTTAAGAGAGCAAAGATTGTACAGTTGTTTTTTAATAATCATGCAAAGTCGCAGGCTGTTATAAATGCAAAAAAAATTGAAATGCTGTTGAAAGGAACTTAAGTTATAGAAAAAAATACCCAAATGCCGTTAAGACATTTGGGTAAATAATCATTTAGTTTCAAAATTATTTGAACTCATAAACAGATATAGTTCCTGAAATTTCGTTTGCGACAAAAATTATCGGGCGTTTTGTAGGACTTGCAGACGCTTCTACGGCATAAAGCCCCTCAGGACCAAGGTCGCCCATGTTTTTAAGTTCTGAACCTGAAAAATCGCGAGTGTTGATGTAGTCAGTAAATTCGGGTGCTGCCGGGTTTGAAATATCGTATAACATTATTCCGCCGATTCGTTCAAGACCGATGACAGCAAAAATATTTTTTCCGGCTTGCAGTGTTGTAATATATTCCGGTTCAGGTCCTTTTCTTCCGCTTCGGCTGTCTAATTCGTTGTTTGTATGCGAAGCGTTAAAATTATTAGGAAAATATTCAGCGGTACGGGTTTCAAATTCGTTGCCGCTGTCGTAAACTAATGCTGCTGTTTTTCCGCTTACATCCCAAATTGAAAAAGAACGCGCTCCGAATAAATATCTTTCACCGTCAACAAGTCCCTCTTTTAAAGAATTATTTATTGTGTCTATTCTGTTACCGTCAATATTAAACTGAAGAATATCATTGTATGCGCTGCTTCCTGAACCCCATTCGCGGGCATCCCCTTCATTCGCGGTTAATAAATAAGTTGATCCTTTAATTGTTACAACTGCAATCCCGTCAGGCTGATAAACGCCGTAAAGATTTTGCGTATTAAGTTCCGCCTTTCCGTTTCTCAAAACATCCAGACTGTTTTGCGGCAAGTTATGATTTTTAAAACCAAGACCGATTACAGATGTAAATTTTCCGTTTGCAATATCCAACACTGCAATCGCATTTGCTTCTTGTAATGCAATATATGCAGTACTGCTGTCTTCGCTTATTGAAATATATTCCGGCTCAAAATCCAGAGAAGGCGGAATTCCTTTATTTAAAATACCGCCGCTTTGAAGAAAATCAGCTCTTGCCTGCGCATTATCAAATGCTTCAAAACCTATAATGCGCGCTGCATGAGTTTTGACATTTACTATTGTGATTGTACCGGGAGGATCAATTTTATCTGCTCCGTATCCGTCTCTGGGCTCTCCTTCGTCTGCCGTAAGAATAAATTGTCCGTCAGGAGTAAAGCAGATCATATCCGGCTGAACTCCCGCTTGATAATGACGTATATATTCACCTTCATAATTTAAAAGAACGATATATCCCTGCTCATTAAAATTTTTATGATGAACAGCAAGAGCAATCATTTTATTTTTTGTGCTGACAGCAACACTTGTCAGATCGCCGTAATTAAAACTATTTGCTTCTCCCATTGCGTTTATATCAATGCGTTTGTATAAAGGCATTTCAATGAATCTGCCGGATCGCAAACCGCTTGCATCAACAATATCAAGACTGCCAAGAACACCGTTTACAAGGTATATTTTTTTATTATCATTGTTATACACAACAATTTCCGCAACGCCGCCGCTTTCACTGACGCTTCCTGTAGAATAACTCCCTATATAAGTCAATTTTCCATTAATACTCTGTTTAAGAGTTTGATTTCCTGATTGCGTTGATTGGCATGATATAAAAAGTATCGCAATAATTACAATTAAAATTAATTTGTTCAATAAAGCACACTGTTGTGCAATCCCTGTAATTTTCTTCATAATTTTCCTCCTGAAATATTATTATGAAAAAATATTATTTTTGTGTTAGGATTTTATTTAATTAATAATAAATATTCATTAAAAAGTGATTTATTATGAATCTTCCGAATTCGATAACTGCGTTGAAAGATACCGTTCGCCGGAATCAGGCAATATGGCAACAATAATGATAGAACGGTTTAATATTTTGGGAATAAATCCCGCACCTATACCCTGTATCCGGTGAGGTCCTGCCAATCCTCCTGAAAGAACAGGAGACGCGTCAGGTTCTACAGCGACTATTTTTACTGTTTTCTTTTTCTCTTTAAGAACTTCTCCCACTCCTGTGATAGTGCCGCCTGTTCCTACTCCAGCGACAAAAATATCAACCTGTCCGTTTGTGTCTTCCCAAATTTCTAACGCTGTTGTTTCACGATGAACCTGCGGATTGGAATGTAGATTTACCGCAGTCCGAAGGTCCTAACAGTTAGAAATTAAAAATAGTATATGTTTAATAGATTATAAGCCTAATAATTTTTTTATATCGGTTTCAATTATTTCAGGTTTTATTGTCGAGCTGCAGCGTTTTAATGTTTTTCCTTCTGCGTCAATCAGGAATTTTGTGAAATTCCATTTTATTCTTTTTGTGCCTAAAAACCCTTTTGTCTGGCTTTTAAGGTATGTGTATAATGCGCTTTCGTTTTTTCCGTTTACATTTATTTTTGAAAAACGCCTGAATGTTGTATTGTATTTTAATGTGCAAAAACTGTTTATTTCCTTTTCTGTGCCTGGCGCTTGATTAAGAAATTGATTGCAGGGGAAATCAAGGATTTCAAGACCTTTTTCCTTGTAAGTGTCATATAATTTCTGCAAGCCTGTATATTGGGGTGTAAATCCGCAGCCTGTCGCTGTGTTTACAATTAATAGGATTTTTCCTTTTAATAAACTTAATGAAAAATCATTGCCGTCAATGTCTTTGACTGTTAAGTCATAAATTGTCATTTAATTTCTCCGCTGATTTTGCCGTATGAGCAATAATAGTACATCAAAAAAACAGCGTCTAGTATACGGCAACGGTGTTTTTCTGATCTATGATTTAGCACAATGCTCCCTAATTAATTTAGAAAAACATTTTTCATATTTTTATCTGATGATATATCTTTTTCTTCTTTTATTGTATATAATTTTTTGTCTGTATTGTTTTCATTTCTATTTATAGATATATATTAAAATCAATAGAAGCAATATTTATCCAAAAAATATATCATTAAAAGGATTATCAATCTCGTTCATAGATTATTTTGAACCTATTTGGTTAAAAAGTATCTTAAAACCGAGTCCAAAGTTGAAACCGGAATTAACAAAATCTCTTATGTCTTCATAGTTTTGTGTTTCATATATTAGGTATTTATATCCGACTGATACGTCAATTATTAAAAATCTTAATACATTAAATTTCCAGCCTAACTGCGGTGTTATATGAATTAATATATCTTGAGTGGTAGGCGGAAGATTACCTTTGCCAAAATAATTCATAAAATCACAACCGCCGCCTGCGCTTATATATAGTTTATCTAAACCGCCTCCTAAAGGATAATAATTTGCGTATAATGATATATGAACAGAAGTGCTATATACATCATCTATACTTGTTGTTAATGTCATATGTCCGAAATTACCTTTTATGGATAAATAATCTAATAGGCTTCTTTCATAATTTATTCCTATACCCAACCCATGATTTAAAATGCTTGTTAATGAGTAGGATAAATCTAATGAAAAAAACTCTCTATTATTAGTTTGTGCTTGACAAGGTAAAGAGATTAAATAAATTGATAGTATGACTATTATGTTTCGTTTCATTCTACCAAAAACCTGATAAAATTATTTGTAGGATATATTGCTTCACCGCCTGCACGCCATATTTGAGCTTCTTGATTTCTTTTTAATTTTAAACAAGCCGCTTGAAGCATTAGGAATATATTAAATTGATCTTCCCAATCAAGATATGAATAATTTTGCTGTATTATTTCTTCAAGTATTCTCATACCTCTCCTGACATCTGAAACAGGCCAGGGAGCGGAAATATAAAACGCGGCTATCAAATATTTCGCCATTAAATTGTTTGGATTTAATTCAAGAGCTCTCTTGGCGTTTTCTTCAATTTTTTTATAATTTCTTAGTCCGTAAGATGTTCTTACTTCGCATAAAAAGGAAATATTTGTTCCTAATAAACGATAACCTTCTGATGTTACGTTGATACTAATAGATTCTTCTGCCCATACTATTCCCTGCTCAAAATATGCCGCTGCTTCATTATTCCTGTTTTCTACTCTGAAAGTAATACCCATTAGATATTCACATCGTGAAAGCAATATTAATTTATCTACGCCAGAAAGAGAAATTTCTATTTCCTGTTTTGCTGCTGTATATAAGCGCATAGTTTCTAACAGGCTTCTGTTTTGCATATAGACAGTATCTCGAAATACAGTAAATGAATTGGGATAATTATTTGCATGACTTGCTGAAATTGTTTGAGTAAAGAAAACGCAAAATATTATTACCATAAATATTAATTGTTTAATTTTCATTGGAATTTGCCCTTATTACTTTTCCTGTTGCTGATATTTCTGTATCAAGCGGAGTGACTTTTCTGCCTGTTACCCAAACAATATCCCGAATATCAATATCACCTGAAAATTTTTGTACGGCAGCCTCCAGAAGTTTTAAATAAATATGCGTATTTATTGATCCTTTATTCGCTATCCATGTGTTTCTTGCAATAAAGGTTGTTTGTATTGTTCCTATTACAATTTCATCATGCGCTATTGGTAAATGATTACCAATTGTTGAACATGACATTAGAATAAAGGAAGTAATAGTTACCATGAGATAAAATAATTTATTTTTAATCTTCATATTTCCTCCAAAAATGAAAACGCTCATTGTCATAGGAGGCTGACATTATAAACGTTTTCAAAGGGTTAAACTTTTTTAATTAATTTGTACAACTTTACCGGTAGCGGACACTTCTGTATTTTCATTATCAATTGACCTGCCGGTAACCCATACAATATCCCGAATGTCAAAATTGCCGTTAAATTTTTTATTAGCTTCTTCCATCAAATGTATATAGGCTTGTGTATTTACAGTGTCTTTTGCGCTTTGCAAAAAGAAAAATGATGAGCGTACAACAAAATCTGCCAGAATTGTGCCTATTACTGATTCATTATTTGACAGCGGCATATAATGTCCGGAACTGGCGCAAGAAACCGATAATCCTACAATCAGCATCATAAATAAAAGAACGCTGATAATTTTTTTTGTTTTCATGAAAATCCTCCAAAATATTAATTTATTTTTCTCATACGAGATATACGTAGTTTAGGCAGAAATTATTATAAATTGTTAATAATATGTTAAGAAGTTATTAAATCGTATTTCCTGATTGATTTTCAATTTCTTTATCGTCAACAATATAAGCATGGTTTGGTATACTTGAACAAGAGCTGATAAAAATAAGTAATAATAATGTTAATCCTATAGGAAACGATGAACATCGTGTAATTAATTTATGTACGTTAAAAATATAATTTTTTAAAAGACTACCTTGATTGTTCATATTATCTCCTGAAGAGAAAACACCCGCAAAAGGAGTTAAAACGGGTGTTTTCTAAAATAAATATATTTTTATTGTGCTATTACTGCTTGTCTATTTGCTCGTTGTTCCTCTAAAACATTTCTATATGAATTATGATTTTGAATTTCCGAACGACGCACTATTTCTTTTTCTGTTTGCGCGTTAGCAGACTCTCTCATGTTGCTGAAAATAACCTTGATTTTATTCCAAAATCCTTTTGTCTCATTTAATTTTTCAATTCCCGGATTTGATGCAGTTGCCGCTTCGAAATTGGTTCTTGATTCTTCTTTGACAGCCGTAATGTTTTCCTTGTTGATTTCATTAATTGTGCGTGTGCTTTCTGCCAAACCGCTAATAATTGTTGTAAATATTCCTTTCTTTTCCACTTTGGATTCTCCTGTAATATTTTCTGTTTCTTGAGCAAAGAGTGCTGCTCCGCACACGAGCATGATTAATAAAGAGGCTAATGTTTTCATTTGAAAACCTCCAAACAAATAATTTTTCTCTATACAGAGAATTGTTATCTCACTTGAGATACTTACAATTTATATTTTTTATATTAAGCATTGTTAAAATGTTGTTAAGGAGTTATTAAATCGTAAAAATATAGAAAAACTTTTTTATAGATTAACTTATAACTAATTTTCTTCTATTTCAATTTCGTTTGATGAATTTTCAGTTTGAGACGCTTGTTCTGGAGCAGATATGTTAAATGTAGTTGTAAACCAGTTTTCAATGGTTCTGTAAGCGTTTACAACACCATCTTCTACCGCTTTATATCCCGTAATAACTCCATCCTCAATAGCTTTATAGACATTAACAATACCGGAAACAAAGTTGTTCCAACTTGCTCTATTTCCGTTTTCCGTTGACGGTTCTTCAGTTTGTAAAGTTTCTGATTCTTCGGATTGTAAGGTTACTGATTCTTCTGCTGATAAATTTATTAATCCTAAAAATAATAGAATCATCAAACAAAATGTAATCTTTTTTTGCATTATCATGTCTCCAAATGTTATAAGTAAATATTTTATTAATATGCATGGTTAATTAGAAGGAGAGCCTATTAACCATGCAATATAGAGTCAGTTAAAAACGATAACCGATTGCAATTTTAAAATCGCCGCCATGTTCCAACATCCATTCAACATCAGGACGGGTGTCTTTTAAATATGTTTCCATATTATTAGGCAGTCTTATACCGTATAATATTTGGGTGCGAAGAAATAAATGATCATTAAAAAAGGTATCTAATCCAATTCCTGTTTTAAACCATACTGTATTTAATGCATCTGTTGCGCTTGCTTCTTGATTAGTTGCACTGATTGGAAATTTTGCGTCCCGTCCGTCTGTTTTATGAGAATGAAGATATAGATCATATTCTGCGCCTAATAAAGGGAATATGCTGAACATTGGTGACAGCGTAAACGGCAATTTCAAATATGCGCTTCCTCGTAGTCCAAGTGTTTGCGCCGGAAAATTTGGATTATCGGACATTATTTTATCTGCATTTAATTGACCGAGTAAAAGTCCAATACTCAATTCTATGTACTTAAAATCGGCGAAAATATAAGGTCCTACACTGAGTTGGGTTTCATTATATCTGTTTAAATCTCCGGGTAAGGCTTCATCAACTACCCATGATGAAAAATTCCCGGCAACGAAACCGCCGCCGCCGAGACTTACTCTGAAACGGGAATCTCCTGAATCCTGGGAAGGCGAGCTTCCCTGAGCAAATGTTGTTGCCGCACACAATCCGATGATGATTAAGAAACTTATTAATTTCTTCATACAATCCTCCAATTCTAAATTAAATTTATCTCATAAGAGATAGTAAATATATTCAATAACTGATGTTATCGAACATATTTATTATTAATTTAGGTTTTAGATATTAAACGCTGTTAAGAAGTTATTAAGAAATTATTAAATCGTATTTATATTTTTAGATAAATTGTAAACATAGAGCCTTGTTCAGGAAGACTGTCAACCGTGATAGTTCCGCCTAACATATCTATTGTTTTTTTTACTAAAGCAAGCCCAAGACCATTTCCATCTTTGGAATGAGACGTATCACCCTGATAAAACTTGTCAAATATTCGTTTTTTAGTATCTTCGT
>Ga0209755_10001448_pt1 | contig 36849 bp, 36 predicted proteins | sample TergutCo191P1_FD_187301 | JGI IMG/M metagenome (GOLD analysis project Ga0209755, IMG submission 187301) | Cornitermes sp. P1 segment gut microbial communities from Petit-Saut dam, French Guiana - Co191P1 (SPAdes) (version 2) | ecosystem: Host-associated > Arthropoda: Insects > Digestive system... | reverse complement strand
ACAATAAAACAGAGCATGGCAATATCCCAAGCAGTAAAAGACGTAAAAGTAGTTTCCATCGCCAAAACAGTAGATAACGATTTAGGTGACCAAGAATTTGAAAAAGTCTACTTCACCCCCGGTTACCCAAGCTGTGCCAACTACTGGCTTCATAAAACCCATATCTTTAACCAGGAAAATATAGGCGCTCATAGCCACGATCAAGTAATTGTATCTCAAACCTTCGGCAGAGAAACAGGACACCTGGCGGCCTGTGCAAGACTGGCCGACCCACAACGCAAAATGCCGCTACTTATCTTGCTACCGGAAGACCAGCGAAGCACCGATGAGCTAATTAGCGCCGTAAAACAAACAATAAAGCTACATAAACGGGCTATGATCGTAATGAGCGAAGGCTACCATATTTCCGACATAGGCGAACGGAATGACCTATCCGGGCAGATAATGTACGGCTCGTCAACCACCACCCAAGCGCAAAATCTCGTGAATCTGCTATGCGGAATAGGAATTCAAGCCAGAGCGTTCATCCCAGGCTACGACCAACGTGACGAGATTTTACTTGCATCCGAATATGATTTAAAATATGCTTGTGGGGTTGGCAGTTACGCTGTGCAGAAAGTGCTGGAGGGGGAAGGTAGTTTTCTTTCGTCTATTTCCTCCAATACAAGAGGGGACATTACGTATATTATGGTACCCTTTGCTGAAATTGGCGATTTTTCCAGAAGGCTACCCGGGCGTTGGATTCGTTATGGCGAGTTTGATGTTACTGATGCTTTTGTTGATTACGCTATGCCGTTGGTGGGCAAAGGCTTGGTTGGACGACGGTTTTATTGGGAGTAGATTTATGCGAGAAATGGTTAAACTGGAAATATTTATACCCTGCACTCACCTTGATGCTTTACGTGAAACATTACGCTTAGTGGGCGCCGGTGCAATGGGGCATTACGATAGCGCACTAAGTTACAGCCTTGTTAAAGGATGCTGGCGGCCGTTGCCCGGTGCTAATCCCTACGACGGCGAAATTGGTGTTTTAACCGAAGCTGACGAGTATAAAGTGGAAGTGTGTTGCAACGCAGAAAATATAGAAAAAACCGTAAAAGCAATACGAGCCGCACATCCATACGAAACACCCGTTATAAATGTCATACCCTTACTTTCGTGTGGCTTTGACGTAAATCCGAATGGTGAAGATAATGATGAATGACAGTAAACATAGTATTCAACATTTTTCAAAACCAGAGTCTGCGGAGATAAGTATAATAATACAGGGCGCAGTTGCTGACTGTACAGCCGAGGTAATAGCTAAGCTACGTTTAATACTCCCCCAAGCTGAAATAATCCTGTCAACATGGGAAGGACAGGCTGTACTGTCATGCCACGCTGACCAAATAGTATTAAGCAAAGACCCCGGTAACTTCGTTCAAAACCATAAAATAAAAGGTGCAGGGCATTTTAATAACGCTAACCGCCAAATTGTTTCAAGCATTGCCGGGCTGAAAGCGGCCTCCCGCAAATATGCGCTTAAAACACGTACAGATATATTCATAGAAAAAAATGAATGGCTAAATATATTCGGTAAATATGATGAGCATACCCCTCCGTCAATTTTTAATAAGCGCTTGCTTATTTGCAACTACTACAGCCGAAATCCACGTATCTTTCCGCTCCCCTTCCATTGGGGGGATTGGGTCTTTTTTGGGGAAACCTGCGATTTGATAGATGTATTTGACATCCCCCTAATGGATGGTGACGATAGGGTATGGTTTGAAATAAATGAGCGTAGCAACCTCCTTTTTAGCGATAATATTAACCGTTATCTGCCGGAACAATGGATTTTATCGTCATTCCTACGTAAGCATATGAACTTAAATTTCGATACATTCTACGATGCTTCTAAAATAAATGTGATTATTACGGAACGTTTTTTCACAGAAAATACGGTCATACTCGACATTGAGCAATGGGGAATAAACTTTGTTAAGTACAATCCAAACCGATATAAGGATAAATCGACTATACTTCATTTTAAAGACTGGCTTGTATTATATAAGCGTTACGTATTGCACAAAAAGGGAATTAGCTGGCTAATGTATCTTGGCAGAGGGATTTTGTGGAGAGTAATCCATTATTGTTTTCGTCCCCTTTTTGTAATTGTTTTGTCTAAACTTGGTATTAAGGAAAAGGTTCGGCTTTTTCTTAATCGTGATAAGGCTCAGGTAGATAAAAACTGAAAAACCAAGACAAGACCATAAAATATAACACTCACCAAAACAAATAAAGCATCATATTATAAGGCATTCTTGACCATCAATACCAAGACAGGAGGCCTTATATGTGTGGAATTATCGGTTACATTGGAAACGAAAATGCGGTTCCGATTATTATTGAGGGGCTAAAAAAGCTTGAGTACCGGGGCTACGACTCGGCGGGGATTGCCGTATTCAACGGAAACTTCAAGGTAGCAAAGCAAAAAGGGCGTATTGCCGCGCTTGAAGAACGCCTTGTAAACACAGCTATTGCCGGCAATATAGGCATAGGTCATACACGCTGGGCAACCCATGGCGAGCCGTCAGATATAAACTCCCATCCGCATTTAGGACGCGGAAGCAAAATCGCTATAGTCCATAACGGTATTATTGAAAACTACAAGCATCTAAAGGAGCAACTTAAAGAGAGCGGAATACAATTTGTTTCCCAAACTGACAGTGAGGTTATAGCCCAGCTTGCGGAATACTACTACAATGGCAATTTACTAGATACCGTAATAAAAACCGCAAACATGCTGGAAGGCTCGTATGCACTCGGCATTATGTGCTTGGACGATCCTGATGTACTGGTGGCAATAAAAAAGGATAACCCGCTGATTGTTGGCGTTTCCCAAAATGGAAATTTTATAGCGTCGGATATTCCCGCAATATTAAATCACACAAGCCAAGTGTATTATTTAGCGGATAATGAAATTGCGCTAATTAAAAAAAATAGCGTAGAATTTTATAACACAGCTAAAACCCCACTTACAAAGCAAGCCGAAACCATAACATGGAGCGCAACCAGCGCGGAAAAAGGCGGCTTTCCTCATTTTATGCTAAAGGAAATTATGGAACAGCCAAAGGTATTACGCGATACTATCCAATCTACAATAAATCTTGATACTCTTGATATTACGCAATTCAACAAAATTGTAATCACCGCCTGCGGCTCTGCATATCATGCGGGTTTTGTTTCAAAGTATGTGTTTGAACGGCTATGCCGTTTTCCGGCAATAGAAGTGGAATTGGCAAGCGAATTTAGATATAAAAACGCTTGTGTTGACAATAAAACGCTGGTAATTCTAATTAGCCAGTCCGGAGAAACAGCCGATACAATAGCCGCAATGCGCGAGGCTAAGGCCAAGGGCGCAGTCACTCTTTCCATTATAAACGTAGTAGGCTCTACCCTTGCCAAAGAAGCAGACCACACCATTTACACAAGTGCCGGCCCAGAAATCGCCGTTGCCACAACAAAGGCTTTTTCTACCCAACTTGTATTGCTCTACAGACTGGCAGTCAAATTTGCGCTAGAGCTACAAAAAATATCGGCAAATGAAGCCGAGCTTCTAACAAGCGAAATAGCCTCCATCCCCGGCAAAGCAACAGAAATTTTAGAGGGCACAAACTTTATACAAAAATATGCATCAAGCTGTACAGACTACAAGAGCATATTCTTCATAGGCCGCAATATTGATTATGCCATTGCCTTGGAGGGCTCACTTAAATTAAAAGAAATATCCTATATTCACTCCGAAGCCTATGCGGGGGGCGAGCTTAAGCACGGTACCATTTCCCTGGTGGAAGATAATACCCTTGTGGTCGCCATTTCCTGTTGCGATCGCTTGTACGGTAAAATTTTAAGTAACATGGAGCAAGTAATAAGCCGCGGCGCAAAGGTGTTTCTAATAAGCAATGTGGAAGAGGCAGAAGAAAACAGCAAAACAATTCTGCTAAAACTGCCCAAAATACACGAGCTGTTTTCGCCTTCGCTTTCCGTGCTGATATTACAATTGTTCAGTTACTACATTGCGGCCGAAAAAGGGCTTGACATTGATAAACCACGTAACCTTGCGAAAAGCGTAACCGTAGAGTAGGAGGGATATTATGTGCGGAATCGGTGGAGTGGCAAGTTATAACAAGCCTATACGGGAAGATGTATCGGTATGGGGGAACATGCAAAAAACCTTGAAAAGACGCGGGCCAGACCAAGACGGAATATATACAAGCGCCTACGCAAATTTAATTCACACCCGCTTAAGTGTTGTAGATTTAGAAAACGGCGTCCAGCCCATGATTTTCAAGCAAGCTGATGTCGAATATGCATTAATCTACAACGGTGAGCTTTACAATACATCGGAACTGCGGGAAGAGCTTAAAAACTGCGGCCATACATTCCGTGGACATTCCGATACCGAAGTATTACTTCACGCCTATATTGAATGGAAAGCCGAGTGTGTGCATCGTTTAAACGGAATTTTTGCCTTCGCGGTATGGGAAAATCATAATGGCAGACTGTTTATTGCCCGTGACAGGCTTGGCGTAAAACCGTTTTTTTATGCGAACATGCATGGTAGCCAATTTTTGTTTTCGTCTGAAATTAAAACTTTATTTGCGCATCCCGCGCTACAGCCGCAGATAGACGATAAGTCTATAGCCGAGCTTATTCTGGTAGGCCCTGGCCGTACACCGGGTTTTGGCGTTTTCAAAGGGGTAGAAGAGCTTCCGGCGGCCTTTTGCGGTTACTTTGACAAGGTAAACGGCCTAAAAATATCTCAATACTGGAAGCCGCAAGATAAGCCGCATACAGACAGTTTTGAACAAACTGTAGAAAACGTTCGTGCGCTGATAACAGACGCGATATAGCGGCAATTGGTATCTGATGTACCGGTGGGGGCTTTTTTATCTGGCGGTGTGGATTCCAGCGCAATTTCATCGCTTGCTAATTCTTATTTTCGCAAGCAAGGCCGGGAATTGCATACATTTTCGGTATATTACAAAGACAATGCGCAGTACTTTGAAAAAAGCAAATTCCAGCCGGATAGCGACGACAAGTTTATTAAGCAAATGGTAGACTACCTTGGCGCAAAGCATCATAGCGTAGTATTAGATACTGCCCAGCTTGTAGATGCATTAGAATCTGCCGTAGATGCGCGTGACCTTCCGGGCATGGCAGATATTGACGCTTCCTTGCTATTATTTTGCAAAGAAGTGAAAAATCATGTAACTGTCGCATTATCCGGGGAATGTGCTGACGAAGTTTTTTGCGGCTATCCATGGTATCGCGACAAAGAAATACTAATGCGCCAAAATTTTCCTTGGATGCCCAACTCTCGCGAGGGCTTTTTAAAGCCAGAACTTGCTGAACTGGTAAAGGCCTCTTCGTATGCGCAAGAGCTTTACTGCGAAACCATAAAAAATACTCATACGCTACCTGACTGCGACCCTCACGAGCGGCGCATGAAAGAGATGGTAAACTTAAACCTTAACTGGTTTATGCAAACGCTTCTTGACCGCAAAGACCGCATGAGCATGTTTAGCGGGCTGGAAGTACGCGTACCTTTTTGCGATTATCGCATAGTGGAGTATCTATACAGTGTGCCGTGGGAAATGAAAAATTATAAAGATCGTGAAAAAGGTCTATTGCGTGAAGCCTTGCGGGGCATACTGCCCGACGAAGTGTTATGGCGCAAAAAGAGTCCATATCCGAAAACACACAACCCCGCCTATCTTGCGGCAGTTTCAGAAAAATTAAGCGAAATTATAGCTGAGCCATCTTCGCCTATTTTGCGTTTTGTACGTAAAAGCGCCTTACAGAATTTGCTTGAAACGGAAAACCCCGTTCCATGGTACGGGCAACTGATGACAAAGCCGCAAACTATAGCATATTTTTTACAGATTAATTATTGGCTGAATAAATATGGTTTTTAGTGGACATTACCGGGGTGGACGTTTTTTAGATACTTTTTTGCAATATCGCATAGGTGGTATATAGTCTCCGGCGGGGTAGCTTCCTTACCTTCATACTGATAGCGCGGGAAAAACCGGCTAATATGCAATGGAATAGAATCATCAAGTGCGGCAAGCCACTGGGCTATAGGCTCTATGTGGCTTTCGTTTTCTTCTGGAATAACTAATGTGGTTACTTCTATGTGGCAGTGTTTGTGGGCTAGGCTGATGCTATCTAAAACGGGCTGTAAACTGCCGCCTAGCTTGTTGTAGAATTCTTCTGTAAAGCCTTTTAAATCTATATTCATGGCGTCGACGTAGGGCAGTAGAGCCTCTAGCGGCTTGCGGTTGATGTAACCGTTGGTTATTAGGACATTGCAATAAGCGGCGTTGTGAATTAGCTGGGCGCAGTCTAATACAAAGTCGTAGTTTATAAGCGGCTCGTTGTAGGTGTAGGCTATTCCTATATTGTTTGGTATTTCTTTTACCATGCTTAAAATCTCTTGCGGGCTTAGCTTTTGGCCGCGGCCTTGAATCATTGAAATATGATGGTTTTGGCAGAATTGACAACGCAAATTACATCCAAAACCGCCTATGGACAGTATTGGCCTGCCGGGGTGAAAATGATATAGGGGCTTTTTCTCGATTGGGTCTACTGCTATTGACGAGATTAAGCCTTTTTCTTGTACTCCACAAATTCCCACATCGCCCTGGCAGTTGTGCGGGCAAATGTTACAGCTTTTAGCCATGCCTTATTACCTCAAAGCGTTGCAGATGGATGTCCGCTCCGCTTGGTATGCCAGCTTTTTGACAGGCTATCGCTATCTGCTCTTCTATGCTGTCTATGCCTTCTAGGTTGGGTAAAAGTAGGCCTCGCCTATCGCCGAACCTTACTATCACACCGTAGCGCTTTACATCCAAATACGAGGCATCCGGAATATCTTCCGGCTCTGCCAGTACGTCTACCTTGTAGCTTAGGTGGGGAAGCTCGTGGGCTTCTACCTGGTTAAAGCGGTTGTCGTACAGACCCGCTGATACTGCGTTTTGCATTATCTCTTGGGCTATGTTTTCGGTGCTTGGGGCTATTGTGCCTATGCAACCTCTTAGGCGGCCGTGTTTTTGTATCGAGACAAAGACCCCGGCTCTGCTTGTTAGCATTTCTGCCGGAATATCCTTTGGCACTCGCATAATAGCTCCGTTATTGACGGTGTATTCTAATGAAGCGCGGGCTAATAGCTGATACTCGTCGTAGGCTTTAAAATCTGCCACGGCGTAGCCTACCCCGAAAGGCCCTTCATAGGAAAGTAGCCGCGGCGACATTGCTACTCCCTCAAAGGCACCTGCCAGTATCATCAGTGAGTTGTGTCCACATTCTGCCGCTTGCCGGCGCTCTTCTTCTGATAGTTTTGATAACTCTTCAAAATTTCCGCTTTCCATGGCTCTTATGGCTAGTAGGTCGTAATTTTTACCATCTTCTGTGTCTAGCTTGTGGGATAGGTCGGCGCTGGCTATTAGTACTACTTTGCGGCCTAAATTCTCGGCGGCTTTTCTTATGGCTTGTCCTAAGCGGTAATGATCTTCTGCCGACATTCCTGATTGTGAGATTCTTACTAGCTTATAGTCCGTGTAGGCTTCATTAACAAACCATAGCGGTACGGTTGTACCGTGGTCTAGCGAAGGGTCACGCTCGCCCATTTCCCCGGCCTCCGGCATTAGCTTGGCTATTTCTTGCGCTAATGATTCGTCGTATTGGGCTTGTAGCTTCGTTTCCGCTACGCCGAACATCGCAAAATCTCCTTGCGCTTCCTTTCCCGGCGAAATGTGGAAATAGTCGGCGTAGTTTATGCTGTGCGGCGTTATTACTACTATCGTTTGCGGCGCTATATCAGCTATTTCCCCGGCTACCTCTTTGTAGGCCTTTAGCGTGTTTCTTATTCGGCTCTCCTTGCCCTGGCCTACGCTTGGTACGGCCAAAGGCGGATGCGGTAGTACACATGCATAATTTAACATTACCAAAAATCCTTTGTTAGAATCCCTTTTATACTATCAGTTACCCGGCGTATATCTGCCTCTCTTACGTCGTTATGCGTTACAAAGCGCACAATGCCGTTTCTTGGCTTGTTGGTCAAAATACCGCAATCTGCCAGGCGGCTTAAAAATATTTCGCTGTTTAGCGGCGCTTCTAAGTTGATTTTGCAAAATAACATATTTGTTTGTATGTCCTTGTTAAGTAACTCAACACCGTCGATCTGTTTAAGCCATTTGCCTAATAGTCTGGCGTTTTTATGATCCTGGCCTAGGCGCTGGCTCATTTTTTCTAGTGCTATAATGCCAGCGGCGGCCAAAATTCCAGCTTGCCGCATTCCACCGCCCAATACTTTGCGGTTTCTGCGTGCCTTATGGATAAACTCGGTTGTTCCTACCAACATAGAGCCTACCGGGGCGCACAGCCCTTTTGATAGGCAAAACATAAAGCTGTCTACTGTTTCGGCTAGTTTATATGGCTCTACTTGCAGATATTCTGCCGCGTTAAAGATTCTTGCCCCGTCCATATGCACCGGAATATTATATTGGCTGGCTAGGTCGTATACCTGTTGCATGTATTCCAGCGGTAGGGCGTTTCCGTTTGAATGAGCGTTTTCTAAGCATATAAGCGCTGTGCGGGGTTGATGGATTTCTACCACCTTACGTATGCGAGCCTCTATTTCGCTTAGGGGCATCATTCCATCAGCGCTTGCTATGCTACGTAACTGCGCACCGGCTATTAGACCGGCGCCGCCGCCCTCGTGCTGAATTATATGACATGCGTCCTCTAAAATAACCTCATCGCCCGGCCGGCAGTGGGTCAGTAGGGCAAGCTGATTGCCAAAGGTTCCGCTTGGCACAAATAAAGCGGCCTCTTTTTTGAAAAGTTGCGCGGCAAGCTCTTCCAGCTTATTTATGGTGGGGTCGTCCCCGTATACATCATCGCCTACCTCTGCCTGCGCCATCGCTTGGCGCATTTCGTTGGTTGGGCGGGTTACCGTGTCGCTTCTTAGGTCAATAATGCGCATTTTTTCCCCCTTCTTATGCCAAAATCCTCTTCATGGCTTTACTGGTGTTGTTTATTAGCTGGTCGGGATAGTGCTTGTACACCGGCATCATTTCGGCGGTAGCCCAGTCGTCGTAGCCTATTTCTTTAAAGGCGGCCATAACCTGCGGCCAGTTTACGTCCCCGCACAATAGATCTACAAAGCAATTTAAGCCCCCCGGGTTAGCTCTGTAGTCTTTAAAGTGAACCTTGCGGATACGTTTGCCCAGTATGCGAATCCATTGTTCTGGGCGTCCTGAAAATACTACATTGCCTACATCAAAGTACGCGCCTACGTAGGGGCTTCCTATTTTGTCGATAAAGTCTCGCATTTCCAGCGGGGATAGTAGAAACTGATTCCATACATTTTCTATACCAATATGGATTTTTAAGGCTTCGGCCTTTGATTTTATGCGGTTCAATGCGGCTAGGGCGCGGTCGTAAGCTACGTCATAGGAAACTACATCAAAGTTAGGCACCCACGGAACATCCACGGCGCCTGGCACTACTAGAATGGTATCCGCGCCTAGGGCTTTGGCCATTTCCAGTTGTTTTTCCGCTATTTGAACGGCTTTTTCCCGTATGCTTTCGTCTGCTGATGTAAAGGGATACGACCAATATAGACCAGAGGCCACTGATGGCAGTGCCAGGCCTATTTTATCGGCGTATTCTTTTATTTTTAGTAAATCTGCCGGGTCGGCTTCCAGGCCTGTTCTGCCTTTTTCGTCTAGTGCTAGTTCTATGCCGTCAAAACCCGCTTTTTTTGCTATATCCATATTCCCTTCGATTGTGCCGCCCTCAAAGCTCCATATGCTGATAGATTTTTTCATTAAAATAGCCCTCCCTTATGTATTAAAGCCGCCAATTGGCGGCTGGTTTTGCGTTAGTTACATACCTAAAAGTAGCTCGAAGAATGATACCGGTACAAAGGTACGGTCGTTACGGATTGTTGGTGCTACTTCAAGGTTGCGGCTTTCAAAGATATTTTGGCCAACTACTACTGTACCAAAAGACTGACCGTCAGAGTGCTGTAACGTAATAGAGCGGCTGGCGGCGTTCCAGGTTACGGTAAAGCCCATGGCCTCTGCCACCTGACGCAGTGGAACCATTGTAACATTGTCCTCTGTGTAGAAATCTGCGTATACTCTGCCTAAAGCGTCTGCTAAAGACATTGTTAATGGCTGTGGTTGCGGAGTGTAGGCGTAACCGTTCGGATAGCCGTTTGCATAGCCGTTTTCGTAACCGTTATAGTCATTATAACCGTTGTATCCGTTGTATCCGTTGTAGCCGTTTTCCTCTTCTTCTTCATAGCCATTTTCTTCGGCATAACCGTTTTCTTCTTCTTCGTAGCCTTCATAGCCGTTTTCTTCAAGCTCAAGCTCAGGCTCAGGCGCTAAACGGTTTAAAATAACGGTACGTGTTGCTGTGGCTTGCCCCGGATAACTTGCAGCTACCATCGGGTACCACATCAGTAGATACGAACCTACGCCAATGTTATTAATACCAACGATGTCGCGTGTTAAGAAAGGTGCAATTTCGCTGTCCTGGCCGATAGTTACTAGCAGTGAGCCGCCTTGTACGGTGACAACAACACGCTCATCAAAAGCATCAAGCGCCTCTACCCTGCCAAAGTTTGGCCTGTTAAGCATGTTGGCTTCTACATTGCCCAAAATAACCAGGGCATCGTCTGAGCCGGGCTCGTGATAAACTACTACACGATAGTTGTCGCGGTCTGTAAGCGGCATTCCGCTTGCCGCGTCAACTTTGAAGGTGGCTTCTGTGATGTTAAACTCTACGCTTGCTTCACCTTCAAGCAGTGCTACTGTGATGCTGTTTTCGGTTTCAGCTTCAATATAGCCTTCAACAGAAACCGGATAGACTCCGTTTTCGTCACGCTCTGCCGCCATTACAGGCATTGAGAAACCAACAACTGCCACTAGCAGTAATGCAAAAAATTTCTTCATGTGTAAAATCCCTTCCTTTACTTCTTTTCCTACAATTTCGGAAAGATAATAACACGAATGTAATTTATTTTCAATTCGTGCAAATTTATTATCTCCATTACATCTCTGTGTGATTCATTGCCAACAAATCTTTTTGGCCTTTATATCCGAGCCCGTGATTTGTTTGCCTAGTTTATTAAACTTTTCGACATCGCCGCTTACATAAAATTCTTTTTTTTGGCCGGGGCTTGTTTTGCCTGATTTTAAATAATGCTCTACCGTGGCTACCGACATATCTATTAGCGGCGTGTCGCCTAATACTTTTTTTATTGCCGGTATAAGTAGTGGATAATGCGTGCATCCCAATATAACAGCATCTACGGGGTTTTGTTGCCAGTCTTGCAGATAGGCGGCTACTACTTGCTCTGTTATTGGGTGGTCTGCCCAGCCTTCTTCTATAAGCGGCACAAATAGCGGGCATATTTTGGCATCTACCTCTAACCCGGCTAGTTTTTTTTGGAATACCCCGCTCTTTACGGTGGCTTCTGTGGCTATTACGCCGATTCGCTTTTTATTTAACTTTAGCGTGGCCTCTACTACCGGGTCTATTACGTCTATTATCGGCAAATCGAATTCCTGGCGCAGATCGCTTAAGGCGTTGCTACTTACCGTCCCGCAGGCTACTATTATAGCTTTTACGTCCTTTTCCAGTAAAAAGCCAATTATCTGGCGGCCGTAGCTACGGAGGGTTTCTATATCTTTTTCTCCGTATGGGATTCTGGCGGTGTCTCCTACGTATATAAAGGATTCTTCGGGCAGGGCGTTTACCACGGTTAGCCCTCCCAGCCCGGAATCAAATATTCCTACTGACATATCTACCTCAGCGCTATATCTATTAGAATATCCAGCAAATCTGGCAGTGGAACGCCGCTGGCTTCCCAGGTTCTTGAGAAGAGGCTAATACTTGTAAAGCCCGGCACAGTATTTATTTCATTAAAAATTACCTGCCCCTCTTCGGTCAGGAAGAAATCTACCCGAGACAAGCCGCTTCCGTCCACGGCTTTAAAAATATTTGCCGCCATCTGCTGTACCAGCTCAGCAACTTCCTCTGAAACCGGCGCCGGTAAAATTGTCTTAGAATTCGCATTATGATACTTGGCATCGTAATCATAAAACTCTGCCGCGGGTACAATTTCACCAGGAATAGACACCCTAACATCATCGTAGGCGCCCAAAACTCCACATTCGATTTCGCGGCCTTTTACGGCTTTTTCCACCATAATTTTTTCGGAAAGTGAGGCGGCGATTTCGAGCGCCTTTTCTACCTCTTTTTTGTTGCTGGCTTTGGAAATTCCGATGGAAGAACCAGCACTCGCCGGCTTAATGAAACAAGGATAACCAATTTGATAGCGAATCCGCTTAGTAACTGCGTCCATATCTTCCAGTTCATGCCCTCTTACAACAATGTACTTGCTGTAGGGCAAGCCAATATGGGCCGCTATTAGTTTCATGAAGCTTTTATCCATACAAACGGCTGATGATAACACCCCACAACCCACGCAAGGCAAGCCCGCCAAAGCGCAAAGCCCCTGAATAGTACCGTCCTCGCCGTTCTCGCCATGCAGTACGGGAAACACAACATCCACCGGAATATTCCTAACCTTATCGCCAACTATGCGCAACAGCCCACGATTAACCCTATCCGGGCTAAGCACTGCCGGCGTGCCGAATTTTTCCCAGGCGACATTCTTAATTTGATCTATGGTACCGTCGTACAGAAGCCATTTTCCTTCGCGGGTAATGTAGACCGGTATCACATGGTATTTTTCCTCCGACAGATGCTTTATAACCGTATCTGCCGAAATTTTAGATATTTCATGTTCTGGCGAAACACCGCCGAAAATTACCAATACATTTTTCTTATCCATCATTAAATGTCCTCTCCCCTCTGGTTCCTCTTATTAAGTATATGGCATAGGATACACAGAGGTGTTTATTATGAAAAGTGATATTTCGATACAAGAAGCTAAAAATCTACTGGCTAGTAATCCGTCAGTAAAACTCATAGATGTACGCACAGTGGCAGAATACGCAACAGGCCACATAGAAGGAAGCGTTAATATTCCGCTATCTAACCTAATAGAAATATACAAGCAATTCCCAGACAGGCAAACGCCAATTTTAGTACACTGCAAGAGCGGAGGCCGCAGTTACCAGGCCAAAGATATACTAGTAAGCCTGGGCTACACAAATGTTTTAAATATAGGTGGCATAAACGGCTGGCCGTTGACAAGAGTATAGATGTCTGTCAGAATTACCCTATTATACGTCAACTATGATATGAGGTAAAGCCATGCAATATTTGAGGGAGTTAAAAGAAAACGAGCGCGTAGTAGAACATTACCTATGCCGGCAAAAAGCGAGCCTAGTAACGCGCTCTGGGAAGCCCTACCTATCGCTAAAGATTCAGGATAAAACAGCGGTGGTAGATGCCAAGGTATGGGATATACACAGCGATATAAGCGATTTTGAAGAAAACGACGTAATAAAAATAGACGGCATAGCCTTGTTATACAACGGCGAGACGCAAGTAAAGATCAACCGTATCCGCAAAAGCCTAGAGGGCGAGTTCGAGATAGGAGAATACATTCCCCGTACCGAGAAGGATATAAATGAGCTACACAGCCAGTTACTAGGCTATGTCGATTCTGTGAATGAAAAGCACATCAAGCAGTTGTTAGAGCAAATTTTGATAGATAATGAGACGATTTCAAACGCAATAACATCGCACTCTGCCGCTAAGCAGATGCACCACAGTTATTACGGTGGCTTGCTGGAACATACCATTTCTGTTGTAGAAATTTGCGATTTTATGAGCAGGCGCTACAAGCACGTAAACCGGGATATTTTGATAGCCGCGGCTATTTTGCATGATATTGCCAAGGTGTTTGAGCTTTCGCCCATGCCGAGCAATAGTTATACCGACGACGGGCAAATGCTGGGGCATATTTATATGGGCGCGGAATTAGTTTCACAGGAATGCGCTAAAATACCAAATTTCCCGACTACTTTGCAGAGTCTAATAAAGCACGCAATTTTGGCGCATCATGGTGAGTATGAGTTTGGTTCGCCAAAGCTTCCGGCGACTATAGAGGCTTTTATTTTGCACGCGGCGGATAACATGGACGCAAAGATTAAAGTTTACGAAGAAGCGATAGACGCTAATAGCGGGGACGGTAATTGGCTGGGTTATCATAAACAATTAGCCAGGTATCTGCGGAATTCTAATTATGAATAAAAACGATGTAATAGAATTGGCGATAGAAGATTTAACAGCCGAGGGGAATGGCGTGGGCAAGGCCGGTATAACGGTGTTTGTGCCAGAGGCACTGCCCGGCGATGTGATAAGTGCCAAAATAGTTAAAGTAAAGAAGAATTATGCTTATGGTAAGATATTAGAGATCAAGCAGTCCTCGCCGAATAGGATTGAGAGTAAATGCCCGGTATCCGATAAATGCGGCGGCTGTCAGTTTCAGCATTATGATTATAAGGCGCAGTTGGCCTTTAAAGAAAATCTAGTAAAGAATGCGCTACAAAGAATAGGCGGCTGTGAAAACCCGCCTGTTTTGCCTATTCTTGGAATGGACAAGCCTTATAATTACCGTAATAAGGCGCAGTTTGTGGGCGGTATGGGGTTTTATGCACAGCGAAGCCATAGGCTTATTCCGGTAAGTGATTGCAATATTCAGCGCCCGGAATGTAATGAGGTTTTGCGTAAGGTGCAGGGGCTTTCAATTCCGGTTTATGATGAAGAAACTCATACAGGCTTGTTGCGGCATGTGGTTGTAAGAGTGGGGAAAGAAGAAATTATGGTGATTTTGGTGTTTAACGAAAAAAACGTGAGTGAACTTCCAAAGACTGAAATCGCTTTTGATAATTTGCTAATAAATGAAAACACCGCTAAAACAAATGTGATACTGGGTAAGTCGTTTAAGCTGTTGAACGGAAGCGGCTATATTTATGATGAAATAGGGCATATACGTTATCGTATTTCCCCACGGGCGTTTTTTCAGGTTAATTCTGAGCAGTGTAAAGTTTTGTATGATAATGTAGCCAAGCATATAGGTGATGGCGAAAGGGTTGTAGATGCGTACTCTGGCATAGGCGGTATTGCCCTTTATATAGCCGGGAAAGCGGAAAGCGTAATAGCAATAGAAAGCGTGCCAGAGGCAGTAGAGGACGGCCAGTATAATGCCGGGCTTAATTGTATAGATAATGTAGAGTTTGTATGCGGCCTGGCCGAGGATTTTGATATAGCGGAAGGTAGTTGCGATACCATTGTATTAGACCCGCCTCGTAAGGGCTGTGATGGTAAGTTGCTTGATATGATTGTTTCCCGGGAAATACCGAAGGTGGTATATGTCTCTTGCGACCCGGCTACTTTGGCTAGGGACGTTAAACGGCTTTGCGCTGGCGGGTATCAGGTAGGAGAGGTGCAACCAGTGGATTTGTTTCCGATGACGGGGCATGTGGAGACTGTGGTTTTACTAAGTCTGGGAGATGCCCACTTATGAAAAAGCAGAGGAAGTACGGAGTATTGATGGTGTGCTTGGGTTTCAGGATAGGGTTGAGTAAGATTAGATGAGAGCGGCTTCTTTTTCAAACTTATTTTTAATTTCTTCTACTTCCTCTATAGTTAAGCCAGTAGTTTGTACAATTTCGTCTATAGGTTTACCCATCTTAAGCATGTTGATGGCTACATTACAAAGCCCTTTATTAACTCCTTCATCATAAACCCATTGGCGCTCCCCTTCTTCTTGCATCATAGTCTTAACCCACTGTACATAGTCTTGGCGTATCTGAGCATCGGCAGAAACAAACTCGTACCTATCACTAAGCTGTTGGAAGCCTGCGTCTGTATCAGCATAATCTAGTAATTCCGGTGTCATAGCAAGAACCTCCCGTATGGTTTTCTTTTCAATATGGGCTTTGTATAACGTATACGCCCAGCTACTTCTACGCTGGTGCACATGGCGTTCACGACTGGATCAGCCAAGGGCGAAAGCACTAATTTTGGATCGTTCCAATCTATCATATGGATCCCCGTCTAAAGGCGTACAGATTCGAGTGCCGCTGGTACGCTACGCCCTAAACCCATTTTACTAGGATTGCCCTGGTTAGTCAAAAGAAAACTGAGAATTTGAGAGCATTATTTGTAAAATAATTGTCGCTGGGAATGTTTTCAATTTCGTATGTGATTGCTTATAGTGCGTACAGTTGTGCGGGCTATTTTTTATTTTCACGGAAAGAATTGAGGACAATTAAAAGACACATATATATGGGTATCCTATAAAAAAGTCCACTGAAAATTTTGTGAAGGTGGTACGGCTTTGGGAGCGTGGGAAGATTATTTTTGATGAGGCTTTAGAGCAGACATGGCTTAAACAAGCCGCATTTTATAGCCGTTTGCGGGAGTTTATGACGGGGCATGAACGAACGCAACTATAAAAAAGTGTGCTTTTTTATAGTAACCTCTACAATGTATATCGGCAAGTAAAAGAATCAGTATTAGACCTATAGAGCAAATTTTTTCTAAAATATTATCCGTAATATTCCCAATTTACCCAACAATAGGACTTTATATAAAAGTACACATTGTTATAGCGATAATGGAGAACATGTTATGTCAAACACAACTATAAAAACTAATATCTTTTCCTTGAACGCGCATAGGAACTTAAGCAATGTCAGCACAAAGCAAGCCAAAGCTTCCCAGCGTCTTTCAAGTGGCTTCCGAATAAACAGCGCCGCAGATGATGCCGCCGGGCTTGGCATATCTGAAAAAATGCGTGCGCAAATAAGAGGATTAGACCGCGCTTCTTTAAACGCCCAAGACGGTATTAGTCTAATCCAAACTGCCGAGGGCGCTATATCAACTATCAACGAAAAATTGATAAGGCTTCGGGAACTACTTGTACAAGCCGCTAACGACACCAATATACATACACCGGGGCAAGAAACACAAAGTGACCGAGCACGTATTCAAGATGAAATAGACCAGCTAATGATAGAGATTAATTCTGTAGCGCATAGGACAGAGTTTAATACACGCACCCTGTTAAATGGTAGTTTAAGCCATGAGGGGATTATTAGTGGCGGCAGTTGGCACACGGTTGATGAAGTTATTATTAATGCTCCGGCAAAAATAAATACACTAGATCAGTTTTTGCGTATGACTTCCAACGAGCCTTTTATAGGTAACTTTGGTGACTTATTGAATGCTATAGGTGCTAATTTAGAGGGTAAAAGTGCTTCTGAATGGATAGCCGTACATGCTAGTGCTAATTTTGCCGGTTTAGAAGCCGCATTAGATGCCGCGATGGCTGGACGCTGGCAATATACAGAGCATATAAGCGGTTTGAGATTTAACAACGCAAACGACTTGCTAAATTCCTTTATACAAGGAATGAGTACATCATCTAGCAGTTGGGCAGAGTTTGTTGCAAGCAACCCTAATTTGAGCGCTTCCACATTTGCCAGAGCAGTATCACAAACTGGCGGCGAAGCTATTTATCAAGCACTTATCCGAGCTGGTTTTCAAGGTTTAGGAGAAAGCGCTACTTTTAATGATGTAAGGAATACTTTTTATAGACTTGGCGGTGGCTGGGGGCTTGGTGGGTTGAGGGATGAATTGGTTAGTGCTTTGAGTTTGGTTAGCCCTGGTCACACGCAGAGTTGGTTGGAAAAGCGGGTTAGAGAGGTGCCTGGCACAGTTCCTTTTAGTGCTGTGCTTTCAGCGGCTTTTACTGAAACTGCACCCCTAAGTGCTATTGGACCGCTTAGTACGCCACCAATACCAGATGTGACACTTAACATAAATACATTAACCGAAGGTGATTCTGGTGCTGGTTGGAACTTTACTGGCGGAGTATTGAATATAACTGGCGGCGGCACATTTCAAATAAATGGAACAGGTGTTGCTACAAACAGAAGTATAGCGGTAGAAACAGGTAATACGGCTAATGTTATATTGAATAATACAAATATTGTTACAAATATTGGCGCAGCCCTAGATATGCGTGGAGCCACAGTAGGGTTATGGTTGGAGGGTAGCAACACTTTAACCTCAACACTTCCAAACAATTTAGCTGGCACTGTGCCTCGTGCTGGAGTTGAAACTACTGGTGGTACTTTGACAATTAATGGTACTGGCTCCTTAATTGCCAACGGCGCTGATAGTGGTCATGGTAACCACGGAGGCGGTGCCGGGATAGGTGGTGCTGGTCAAGCCTCAAATAGCGCAGACCAACCTGCTGGCAATATTATAATAAATAGTGGAACTGTTACAGCTAATGGAGGTTCTGGTTATGGATCTTGGAGCGCCGCTGGTATTGGCGGTGGTGGTGGCATGGCAGGTTATGTATCTGCTGGGAACATAACAATAAATGGTGGGATAGTGAGAGCGACAGGTGGTCGATTACATCCAGCTAATGCAATAGGAAGCGTTGGGAATTCAGCAGCAATAGGGGGAGGAAACCAAGGGGGCGGTGCAAATGTCACTATTAACGGTGGATTAGTGGAAATTCCAGTAGGCCATTGGATTGGACGCGGAAACCATAATATTAATAATGGTGTAACTACTATCACAGGTGGTAATTTATCCATAGCTAACCCTGAAATCAATATAAGAGGTGGGGCAGTAAATAGTGTTGGTCAATCTTCAACTCGTGTTCAAATATTCTTATATACCGGTGTAGGCGCAGGTTGGATATTTGATCCACTTACCACTGTGACATACACGCTTGGTGGTACAGACATAAACGCAATAACCGATAGTGCGGGAAGGTTATTTATGTATTTACCAGCTAGTTCTGCAGGTATTCTAGGTTCAGCATCTTTTACACGAGATGGCATAACTCATATGGTAACAGGCTCTCTTATTACAATGAATGCAAACCATAATGATCGGCTTGTTTTTGTGCCACATGGTGTTATTCCACCACCTGAAAGTGAATGGCCTATTCCTCCATATCCGAGTTTTCCAGATGCTCCAATTGAATCACCAGAAATAGACCTCTGGGACATCTTCTCTCGCCGCTATCTAAGAGCCAACACTCAAATAGTCCAACGCGAAATATGGCTGGCTGACGAACGCGAACGCGGCGCCCCCCTATGGTTCCAAATAGGCGCAAACTCCGGCCAAGGCATAACCGTAGGTATAAACGGCATGACCACCCGCCACCTAGCTGAACCACACGACCTTGCAGAACTAATAGACGTAGAAAACCCAAGCGGTATACCAATTTCCGACCAACTAGGCTACATAGACCGCGCCCTTGAACATACAACCAGAGAACGCTCTTTCCTAGGCGCAGTACAAAACCGTTTAGAGTTTACCAAACAAAACCTAGACATAGCCAGCGAAAACCTATCAACCGCCAATAGCCGTGTACGTGACACAGATATGGCGCTTGAAATGATGACACTAACGCAAGCAAATGTACTACAGCAAGCCGCTATTTCAATGCTGGCACAGGCTAATCAATCCCCGCAGAGCGTGTTGCAATTGCTTGAATAATTTAGCAGTATAAGCTCTTCAATCATTAATTTTTCAAGACGGTTTATATCCGGGAAAATAACCTTTGCGCCTTGCCTATGCAAACGCAAAATCTCTCTATAGTTTCTATCGAGTATAGTTTGCAACCCCTTGCTTACGGGTACAGGATTCTTCCGGATAACATGAACATGGTCTATATATTTTTGCAGTATAGGAAACATATTTTGAAATAAAAACGCATTGGGCTTGTTTGCGTACTCCCCTATGTATATTTTTAAGCACTTTCCGTAACGCTTAACATCTTTATCAACAACAACTTGATATTTATCAACACGGCTACTCATTGGAATTACCCACAACAACCCTGTCTTTTTATCCTGTAGGCAAAAGTAGGTAGGACGATGTGCGTCGCCTTCATGATTTCTCATAAGCTTGTCATCATTCGCCACTTCAAAATACGAATCTTTTATATGATATACATAACCGGGTTTAATATCGTCGCTGTTCACACTTCATCACCTACAGTAAAGCCCCGCCGACTGGCGGCGGGGCATAATTTACAAGCCTTTTTTTGTACCCCGCTCCGGTGTGCGGCGAATATTTGACGAACCTTCTTTTATACCCCGCTCCGGTGCGCGGCGAATATTTACCGTACATTTACGCACATTTATATTATATGCAAATCACATAAAAAATCAATCGCTTTTTTCGTACTCGCTCCGCTTCTCTTTAACCATAAGGACACACCTTCCGACAAACAAAACAAACCAACTGCCAAGCCCCGTTCACCATTTTCCAGCAAGTTTCCGAGCATTCCTTAAACCCAAACGCAACATCATCCAACGCCCCTGACGGACATGCGTCAACGCATTTATCACAGTTATCGCAAACTGTATACTGAGCTTTTCTATCCGGAACCAACTCCGCATCGGTAAGCACGGCGCTTAGCCATAGAAGATTACCGCTTTCCGGGTTCGTCAGCAAATAATTTCTTCCTATAATACCTAAGCCCGCTAATTCTGCGGCGTGTTTTAATGATATATGCCCGTATAACTTCCCATTCACATATTTCCCCGCTGTGCCGTTTATTACCTTTACTTTATAGCCGTCCTTCTTAATTTTTTTAGCCACATCTTTCGCCACAGCGTTCATATTTTTTAACATTGCATTACGAATCTCCGTATACTCCTCAGATGATTTCAGCAAAGCTTCCTTCGGGAAGGGCGTGCCCAAAACAACCACAGATACACAGCCTTCCAACGCATCCGTAGGCTTAAATCCTTCCGGCGCTTGGCCAAAATCTTTTGAAGCGGCTATGCCCACGACGCTTGCCCCCGCGTTTAGTCCATATTCTTTTACTGTATCGCTGGTCAGTTTGTTTTCCCCCTCGTTTTTATTTTAGTATAACAGAATTAGTTGCCAAAAAATACATTCCTATGATATAGTGACGCTTGCTAACAAAGGAGGTTCACCATTGATAAAAGTTGAAAATTTAGAAAAACGTTACCACGACCGGACGGTACTATCAGGCGTAAACTTTGAAGTAGCGTCACAAGAAATATTTGCGTTACTGGGGCCTTCTGGCGCTGGCAAAACCACCATTATAAACATACTAACAAGGCACGTTCAGCCAGATACGGGCATTGCAGAGGTAGCTGCCGCCACGCACGAAATAGGCTTAATGCTGGATTCCGGCGGTCTATACCCGCATTTAAGTTGCGTAGAAAACCTTAGCCTTTACGCAAGAATATACAATCTACCAATAGCGAAGGTGGAGGAAACCCTAGCAACAGTAGGCCTGGCGGATTCCGCCAAAAAAGCCGCTTCCGAGCTATCAAGGGGCATGAATCAGCGTCTTGCGCTTGCCCGTGCTATTTTATATTCGCCAAAACTGTTAATATTGGACGAGCCCACCTCTGCGCTTGACCCCGGCACAGCCAAGGGAATATGCGAGCTACTACAAAAGCTACGAGACGAAGGGGCTACCATCTTTCTGACCACCCACAACATGGACGAAGCCTTAAAACTATGCGACCGGGTAGCGCTATTGCACGAGGGTAAAATAGTAACAGAAGGCGCACCGGAAGCCCTATGCCGCGAACACGAAGCCCTACGGACACTTCCTGACCTTGAGGCTGTATTCCTAAAACTAACGGGGGTAGCGCTATGAATAACATGATAGCAGTTTTCATAAAACAGTTGACTAGCCAAATAAAAAACCCTGTCATGCTTATACAGGCTTTAATTTTTGTTGTAATGATTGTGCTGTTTACCTTTCTTGCGCCCGGCGATGACGATTGCGAATCTTGTATTCCGGCCTATGTATGTGCGGAATGCGCAGAAACCCAGGGCTTTGTTCCTGATCCTTCTATGGTTGGCTTGTTTGCCGTTATGTTTGTAGGTATGACCTTGGTTGGCGCTTCTTCTTCGCTGGTGCTGGAAGATAAGACGACGCAAAATCTGCGCTTTATGACAATGTCGGGCGTTAAGCCTTTCCAATATCTTGTAGGGACGCTGTTGTCTATTTTTATACTTGTCGCTTTAGTTATGGTGGTTTTTTCTATTGCGGGCGGGTATTTTAGATACGATATGCTGTGGTTTATGCTGACTACTCTTGCTGGGGCTATTGTTTCTATTCTTTTTGGGGTTGCTATTGGGCTTTCTAAGTATCCTATATTTGCCCATCCTTTGGGCTTTATACTTGGCTTTGGGCCTATGCTTACTACTTTTAATGAAGATTTGGCGCGTTATACCCGCTTTATTTATAATCAGCAGGTTAATTTGGCGCTTACTGACTTGGATCAAGATTTATCTTCTAATTTTATTGTTATTGCTATAAATGGTTTGGTTGTTTTATTGTTTTTCCTTTGGATGCACCGTAAGGGTGAGCTTCGTTGGTAGTAGTTTAAAAGACGTAAATCGGGCGGGCTTGCCTCGCCCTTACCTCAACACCGTCAACCGCAACCGCCCCTTCTTAGTAGACCCCAAAATCTCCCCTACCCTACCGCGGCCATAACCACGCAAGGTCAACATATCACCGCTTTTAACCTGCTTACCGGCGTCCGTGCAAGGCGACCAATTAACAAAAACCTTCTCCGCATTAATCAAAGATTTAACAGAAGCACGCGACAGCCGAAACATAGCCGCCAGCACAACATCCAATCTAAGAGAAGCAACGTTTATCTGCTCTTCCTTTTCCGGCGGTTTATTTATTTCTATATCCTCAGGCAAAAGCTCAATCGACACCGGCGTACGCCCTACCTTCTCCAACTGCATGCAAATATACTCGGCAATATCCTCATGCACAAACAGCTCGGCGCCTTCCTCTTTCACTATAATATCGCCTATCTTCCCCCGCTCAAGCCCTAGGCCAATTATAGAACCCAAATAATCCTGATGACGGGGCGATTTATTAAACTTAACATTAAACCGCGCACCCAAGCGCGCTATTGGAAAGCTCTCTTCTTCAACTTCCAACGGAAAAAAGCCCAGCATCCGTCTTTCCGCATCCTCCGCACCGCCGAAGGCTACCACGCGCACGCTATCACCCTGCCGCTTAAGCTCGTCCAAAAAAGAAGTCCAGCTCGCGGGATCGTAAAAATCCGTAAAAACCGGCCTTCGCTGGGCGGCGCATAAAAAAAACCGGTCTAAGACCGGCTCTACAGTTTTCAAAATAAACCCCTTACAATTTGCACTAAAATATCCCTCACAAAGCCAATTAAAATAAATGCAATCAAAGGCGAAAAGTCCAACACCATTCCCGGGCCGCCCAGCGGCGATTTACTGATTAAGTTACGTATTGGCCCCGTTATAGGATCAGTCATGGTATGCGCCATCTTCAACATGCCATAGTACAAACTACGTAAAGGCCCATCATTTCTTGGTTCCGGAAACCAGGACAAAATCGCTCGTACAAATATTAAGAATATTAATAAATTTGCAAAATGTATTATCGCTAGGCTTAAAAGCTCTCCCATTTTACACCCTTACATAAAAGACCTAAAGAGGCCGCCACTTTTTAACTCTTCCTTAAGCTCGGTATCAATTCTAACACCCTCCGGTGCCATTACAAAAATATAACTATCCACACGCTCAACTGCCCCTCTTAGCGCGTAGCTTACCCCGCCTAAGTAATCGGCAATGCGCTGAGCTGTTGCGTGTTCGGCCAATTGCATGTCTATTATGCATATTCTGCCGTCTTGTAAGTACTCGCATACCATAGTCGCGTCTTGCATTTCTTTTGGCCTTACTATCCTTACCGTTATTTGGGCACTATCAGAACGCTTGTTGTCAAATTCTAATACATTGCTACCCTTTTTGCCTTTTTTGCTTTTCTCAGTCCTGGAGGCAGATGCGGCGCCGGCTAGATCAATTCCCTCTTCGTCGTAATCATATTCTGGCTCCTGAGGTTCGTCGTAATAATCGTAATCCCCCTCTTCTGCCCATTCCTCGTCCTCGATCCCACCTTCAAAGAATGTTTTCATCCGATTCAATAAACCGCTAAACTTTTGCATCTGTTGCTTCCTCCTTGTTTATTTATTTCTCCCTATTTCCAAAGAGCCCTGTACCGACTCTTATTAGGTTTGCTCCTTCTTCAATGGCCACTTGGTAATCTCCAGTCATTCCCATTGACAAAATACGCATATCTGTATTATGAAGCCTTCTTCCCTGAATGTCAACAAAAAGCTTGTACATTTTTTCAAAGTATATTCTGTTTTCTTCGGAATCTTCGACAAATGGCGCTACACACATCAGACCTTTTATACATACGTTCGGTAAATGTTCTATTTGTTCGAGTAATTCGACCGCTTTTTCCGGCAAAATGCCATGCTTACTTTCCTCAGCCGCGACGTTAATTTCGATTAAGATGTCGATTTTATTTTTGCTCTTGTCGGCTCTTTTATCAATTTCATGCGCCAAACGCAGGCTATCTACGGAATGTATCAATGCGACCTTTTCGACAACGGCTTTTACCTTGTTAGTTTGCAGGTGTCCTATCATGTGCCAATTTGGCACATCGAATTCTTCGTACTTGGGAAGCAGCTCCTGCACGCGATTTTCTCCGAAATCACGAAGGCCAAGCTCGTAGGCCTCACGAATTTGCGGTAGCGCTATCGTTTTAGTTACGGCAACCAAGGTAATATCCTCCGCCTTACGGCCAGATTTCCCGGCGGCCCGCGCTATGTTCTCTTGAATTTCCAATAAATTCTGTTTTATATAGCTCAATTTATCTCACTCCACTAAAGACAATATCGCCGTCCTCTACCAGCGAGGCATCGGTAACTATATGATCGTACAGGCGCAAACGCGGGTTTAATGCCGGGTCAACAATGGTGTGTACGCCGCCCACCGGGGCATCTTCCGGCAGTACCAGCGGAATAAACTCCGCAATGCCGCTGTTTACCCTAAATACACCCTGGCTTAGACGCTCTTCTGGTATTATATGGCTTATGCCTGGGTTTTCCCTGTCTCTAAGCGCGTTGCCCACCGCCAAAAGCTCTGAGGGTAGCACAAAGGCGTAATAATAATCTTGGTCAGCCACCACCACCGGGATTATCAATTCCTCATAACCCAGCACGCGCACTACATAGCGCGGCTCCCCTTCGTGTATACATTCCAGCGGTATAGCCAGATATTTATGCTCTGTAATGGCGGTATTGGCTATCCGCAGACCGTGCTGGACGGTGTCCGTAGTCCTAAAGAAGATGCTTCTTTTGTTCAAAAAGTCTATCATATAGGCGTTTGACCTAAAAATCACAAAGCTATCCTGAAAACCCTGGTCTATATGATGCACAAATACCCCCAGGGGCGCACGCCTTCCTTCTATATAAAGGGTGTATCTACTGCCTACGCTTAGGCCTTCTATCAGCTCGTTCGGAATATAGGCGGCTATAAACCAGTTGTTGCTGTTTACTATTTTGAACATGTTATCGCCCGGTTCAACTTCGCGCCGCGGAATAATCTGGTTAAAGTCTACGTTCTGGCGGGTTTGTTCACGGCTTAGCATGTACATGCTCTCGAAGGTAAGCTGTTCTTCAAAGCCGTCTACAACGGGCGCAAGTATCCCGCCGCCGTTTATATGGACAGGAAGGCGATTGGCGTCCAATTCCCCTAACAGGAACTGGTAATTTAGCTCAGGCTCCGCTCTAATGCCCAGGTTTTCCGCAACAATCATCTGATTGCGAATGTTCACGTTTTGGACGATGCTGTCACGCAGGGCGTAGGCTTCACCAATATTAAGCTCGATATGGCGGTGCAGGCGCGAGTCTACCATATTTTGTATTTGGCTGTTGATTTGGCGTATGGCCGGGTCTGCGGCGGATAGATCGCCCACTATATCTTGCAGTTGTATGATCTGCTCTTCCACCTGGGAAATAGATTGCCGTATGCCGGCTACAGCTTGTACATTTTGAATGCTACTTACCAGCGAGCCGGGCTGTACGCGCACGTAGCTATTAACGTAAAAATGCACTACCCCTTCCCTATCGGCAGTGTAGACAGATTCGTCCCGTATAATGATGCCTTCCAGCACCATAGGGGAATCCACAGAGCCCATGCGTACCATTTCTACGGGAATTTCCGGCGTGGTCATAAAGGCAATTAAGGTCTGCACCAGATAGAATAGCACGGCCACAAAAAACAGGCCAGCCACAACGGTGGTGGATCGGCTTATGGCCATTCCGCGTTTATATTCTTGCAGACTTTCGGTATGTTTCCAGCCTCTGGATTTTTTCCTTTCGGCTTTAATCGGCCTTGGTGCAACAGGGCGTTTGCGCCTGTCCGGATTCATATGTAGTACTTTCCCTTTTTCTTTATTCATATGCCTTCCCTTACTGTCATAGGTTGTATGAGGTGATTTCTAATGAAGATAGTTTTAAAAAACTTCTCGACAAACTTAGGCATAATTATACCAATCATTGTCGTACTGTTCAATATATTTTTGATATTAAATCCCAGCGAAATGATTTTGGCCTCTAAGGATGGGCTATTATTGTGGTTTAATCAGGTTTTGCCGACTTTACTCCCCTTTGTGGTGGGGGCTAATATGCTGGCTGGGTTGGGTTTTATTCATTTTATGGGGAATCTTATGGCGCCGGTTATGATACCGCTGTTTAGGGTGCCGGGCGCGGGTGCTTTTGCCTTGCTTACCGGTTTAAGCTCCGGATACCCGCTGGGCGCGAAGGCCGTAGCGCATCTTCGGGAAACGGGGCAAGTTAAAAAGCACGAGGCACAGCGGCTTATGACTTTTTGTAATAACGCGGGTCCTTTGTTTGTGGTGGGCTTTGTGGGGGTGGGCTTGCTGGGAAGCGCAAGGCTGGGTTATTTGCTGTTGCTTTCGCATGTACTGGCGGCTTTATTTATTGGGATATTATATAGAATCTTATTCCCGATAGAAATGCCGCAAAAAAGCTCTTCCGGCTTAAGGCAAGCCTTTAGAGCTTATAGAAATTTTCGACAAAACCAATACGAGGGCTTTGGCCAGGTAATGGGCGCAAGCGTAAAAAACGCCATGGAATCTATGGTATTAGTAGGCGGCTTTATAATTGTTTTTTGCGTATTGATAAAAGCCCTGGAAGTAGCGGGGCTTTTTGTAGGTTTATCTTATATGCAGTCCGGCTTTGCCGCCGGATTATTGGAGGTGGCCAACGGCGCTAAAATGCTATCGCAAGGCGAGCCGCCTAATCAGATGGCGCTTGTTGTTATAGCGGCGGTTATTTCCTTTGGCGGTTTTTCGGTACATGCGCAGACGGCGCATTTTATTCGTAATACTGATATTGAATTTGCGCCTTATTTGTTGGCTAAGGTTTTACAGGCTTTGGTGGCTGGGGGGATTTGTTGGTTGTTGGTTGGGTAGGTAAAATGATATAATCGAAAGCAGGAGGTGGCCGAATTATGTTAAAAGATTATTGGGGAAACGATGCAATCGACTTCGGACCCATAGAAGAGCTGTGGCGTAAGTACCCAGATAAAATTTTTGTATCTGTTTCTAATAATCCTTTCGGAAATTCTTATGTTTTATTTGTATGCAGTCCCGATGATGAAGAAAAAGCAGAAGAATATATGGAAAATTATTGCGTAGACATGGAATCGAGGGGGATAACAGCTTTTGGAATAGGCATTTCGCTTGGCTCTGCTTTACAGGCCGCTCGCCTAGATGGATTCTTGGGGGGAGTAGCTTTATGAAATTTACCGAGCCAAACGTAAAAACAGAAAATTATTTGGAGCATTTTAAAGCGTTTCAGTTGAGTTGTGTTGCTGTAAGCGCTGGGGGGTTCGCAGAGGGTTTTAGTGATAGATTTTTGGCATTGCTGGACGGTGGCGCGAAGAATACAAGCATTTCCAGTAAGCGTATGAAAGCAATACTGCGTAAAGTAAAAGCTAGAGATGGAAAAGAGCTACAATCCATTGGAACGGTAAAAATTAAAGGTGTTGTTGGTAACGAGCAAGATGCACCAGTATATGTTCTACCGCATTTTTATATGGGAAAAATTCACTTTGAAAATTTGGTTGTAACTGTGCCAGAATCAAACAACTTTGACTGCCTTATTGGGCGTTCTATTTTACACCAGTGCATTTCTACGTACGACCCATTAGCCGATGTTGTACACTTTGACTTCGATGTTCGTTTACAACAGGATAAACAAACTATATTAGGTCATGCTGTTTTTGGCAAGGTACATTTATTTGCAGAAACATGTTGATGTTGTAAGCGAAATAGGACAGGCTTTGTTGGCCAGACAATTCAGTTGGTGACTGTGAGTCACCAACTGAATTGTCTAGTTAAGGGGTAGCCCCTTCACCAACCCTCTACGCGCCTATAAACGGATTCTGAAACAAAAACTGCAAGCTCCAAAAGCTATTCAAATTCCTTTCAATCCCAACCTCAGCCCTTAAAACCGCAAGCTCTGCCGCTTCAATCTCAAAGGGCGTAGCCAACCCGGCCTGATAGTTAAGCTCAACAACCTCCAGCCGTTCCTCAGCTCTTTGCAATTCTATTTTCAACGATTCATTATTATGCATAAGCATCGTCAATGTATTATAGTGGTTACGCAAGGAAGTCTCTACAGCGCGTAAAGCCTCTGCCCGGCTTCTTTCCGCATGGTTCAACTCTCGCTCTCTGGCGGCGCGTTCCGGCGTTCCGAAGGCTGTGTCAAAATCCCTTAGCGCTCTTCTGGCGGCGTTTACCGCAATATCCGCCATGCGTACATTAACCTGACGGTGAGCTGTTCTTCTTACATGCGCGTTTAAATCTGCCGGTAGCTCTATTAGCTCCCTGTCAAAGGCTACGTAAATGTAATCTGTTACTGGGCGTTGTAAAATTCTGTTTAATTCATGGCGGTCGCTTTCCAAAGAAACACGAAGAGCCGCAAGATTAGCCTCACCCTGCTGTAAGCCCAGCTCAGCCGATCTTAGGTCGCTTTCGCTTATTAAACCAGCGTTAAAGCGTAGCTCGGTCGCTTCAAAGTTTACCCGGCTATGCGCAAGCTCTGCCTCCATTAGCTGAATATCCAGCAAGGCATTCTCAACCGCTATTATACCGGCTCGCATCTGCGCCTCTGTCCCTACGCGGGTCATGTCGCGGGCTATTTGCATTCTGTTTATTGCCGAGCCTAACTCTGCTACTTGCCGCTCAAGCTCAAGCACTTGCTCTGGCCTAGGGGCGCCCGCTCTGCGAAGATGCTCCAGCATATCTTGCATACTCCGGCGTAGCTCTTGAAAATCTTCCAGATCGTTTTCAAACTGTACGATTTCTGGCCGGTTGCGAAGCGCGCTCCTAAGCGCACTGCTATACTGAACACGCGCTGGCTCTTCCACTTCGCTTGCCCATACAGGCACAGCAAAAAGGCTTGAAATTAACAGCAAAACTAAAAATTTTTTAAACAAAACAATCAACCTCCATACATTTTTTTATGTCTAATATCGTCACCAATAAACCTAAATATCTCGTAGTTACCTATAAACCTCGAAACTATCCTGTCAGAATAATGATTCTCAAATTCCGCTGTATTCATGTTGGTAGAAATAACCGTCGAGCGCTTATCCAGCAGACGCTGGTTTATTATGTTAAAAAGGGCGGCACTTGTAACAACTGTATCAAACTCCGCACCTAAATCATCCAATATAAGAAGATCTACGTCAGTTACTACATCTATGCTAAAATTTTCAGATTCTTCCCTATTAAAACGCTGATCCTCTACCAGCCGGAAGATGCGCGGTGCAGTTACATACAATACGGTATAGCCTCTATCTAATAAATCCTTAGCTATACAATTGCACAAAAACGTTTTCCCTAAGCCTGTATGTCCGTAAAATAAAAGATTTTGGAATTTACTGTCAAAATCCCTTACAAAATTGCTTGCCTCTTTATATATTTTCTCCATCATCGCCTTCGGAGACACCCCGTGAGAAGGGTCTACAATATTACTGTAATAGCGTAAATCAAAAGTGTCAAAATTTTCTTCCGCTAACTGCCCTTGAATATTTGATAGGTCGTAGTATTTATTGATTAGGCGCTGTTTAAGGCAACGGCAACGCTCTAGCTCTATATAGCCCGTATCCTGGCAAAGTTCACAGCGGTATATGTCTGTAAAATAATTTTGCGGTATAGCTTCTTCCAGAAGAAGTTTTTCTTTTTCTTCACGCAGAATGCTACTTTGCTTACGCAGATTTTCAACCAAAGATTCCGGCTTATTATCCGCATTCAATAAAACAATCTGCTTTGCTGTCTCAATTCCAGATAGCCGCAACTGCTGATCTATCTCCTGTACACGCGGAATTCTGCGGTATACCTCGGCGCGGCGCTTAGCCAAAAGCCTAGCCGCCCTGTCCCGGTCAAGTTCGTAAGCCAGCATTACGTCCCTAAAAGCCATTCTATAACTCAAGGCTTAACCCTCACTACTCTTAAATAGGCGCTCCTGCGCCATGCGTTCTATTTGCGCGTAGTCCCGCTCACGCGGTTTAAAATTGGCAAAGCGGTTACGACGCTTTGGCGACGCTTTTCTTTCCAATTTCAATTCCTTATTTTTATTCCATTCAGATTCCGCGGCGGCTACTGCCTCCATGGTCTTTATGCCTTTTTCGTGCCAGTCGCTTATTATCTTATTTATGTACTTTAAAGTCGGCTTGCCTATCTGCACAGAGGTTCTGTCGCAGGCTTCCAGAATAAGCTCTAAGGGCATTCCCATCTCGTCCAGCCAGGCTTGCATATACTTACGCTGTGTTGGCGACGGAAAAGCCGCCGGATGCCCCAGGGCTTTCATAATAGCCCGCAGATCACGGTCAAAGCTTGCTGTGTAGTTGCCGGCCGCCTCTACTGTGTTGATGCCGCGCTCTGCCCAGTCCATGGCCACCTTTTCCACATAGCGCAAATCTCTATGCCCGCCCTCGGAACAATAGCTCAACATATACAGTATAACATCCATGGGCAACCTTAGCCAGTCGTAGAAGCCAAAAAGCACGTTTAAGTCATTATACGTAAGCATCTTACCCAAAGTTTGCTCGCCATGGGAAAAAAGCCTCGCTATATCCTTGCTTTCCTTTTGGTAAAAAGCAAGCTCTTCCACAGTATATTGAGGACGGGTTGATATGTTAAAATGTGGAATTTCTGTCTTAGGCGCTTCCGGCGTACTTGCTTGCGGTTTTGTGGAAGGCATTGGCAAAAATTCTATTGATATACCCTCGCCTTGGGTGTCCATTTTTACCAAACCTTGGGCATCCCAATACTTCCAGGCATTTAAAACATCCGTTTCAAGAATATGAAAAGCCTCGCTTATTTGCTGGGTAGACAAGCCTCTGCTACCTGCCATACTATGGCGAAGCCCGTATATATAGATAAGCGCGTAAACCGGGGTGCAAGCCTGCATGTATCTATCAATAAAGCTTATAGGCAAGGCTACGCTCGGCTCGTATGCAGGGTGAAATGTAATGGGACGCATATGCTAACTCTCCTCCATCAGTTCTATTGCTATTAGTCTACAATAAAACTTATCACTTGTGTAGGAAAATTTATGAACAAGTTTTGCCTGTATATGTTAATAAGTCTGTGGATAACTGCCCCGCCTTTTAGCCCGTCTTTTAGCCCCTTTGAGCATGTCAAGTAAAATTTATCCACAAGACAAGACTGTCGAAAATGCCAGAAAGCCCGTAAATACGGGCTTCCTTAAGGAAAGGCTTAAATACAAGCTTTTAAGCGATTTCATAAAAAACCGAAAAAAAGGGCGCTTGTGGATATGTGCATAAATTAGTGGATAACCAATTGGCTGTTTTCCCTATAGTTCTCCGGAAATCAGGCCTTCTCCCAAAATATGGATATCCCCAGCCCCCATGGTAATTAATAGATCATTTGCCTCTGCATTTTCCTTTATCCAGTCAGAAGCGGCCATAAAACTTTCGACAAAGCGAGCATTTACGTCATTTTCGACAATTTTCTGCGCAAGAAGCTTTGCTAGATAATGGGGATCTGAGTCTGTAGATAGCTCTCGTGAGGCATAGGTCGGCAGTATAAGAACCTCGTCCGCAAAGTCAAAGGCTGTCGAAAACTCGTCCATCAGGTTTTGTGTACGGGTGTAGGTATGTGGCTGAAAGGCGCATATAATGCGCCTGTAGCAACCGTTTGTGGCGGCCTCTAGCGTCGCTTTAATCTCGGTCGGATGATGGGCGTAGTCGTCCACCACGCTTATTCCCTTGTAGCTTCCCTTATGTTCAAAGCGGCGTTTAGTGCCAGCGGTTTTTTCCAAGCCCGCCACCATGGCCTCTGGCGAAACCCCCAAAAAGCCGGCAACAGCCGCCGCCGCCAAAGCGTTATCTATATTATGCCTACCCCGCAGGTTTAATTTAACATTTGCAATTTCCGTATCAGCCTCTATTATATAGAAGGAAGGGAAACCATCGGCGTCAAAATTTACCTCTTTAGCCTGAAAGCGCCCGCCTTCTCCGTAGGTGATTATATTGCAAGTTAAACCCTCCACCACCGCGCCCAGGCAGGGAATAGCATTGTGTATTACAAGCGCCCCCTCCTTTGGAATATTTTGGGCAAACTTGCGGAAAGACGCAACAAGGCCGTCCAAACTGCCAAAATAGTCCATATGATCGCAGTCTATATTTAAAATTATCCCTACATGCGGGTAAAATTGCAAAAAGCTATCATGATATTCGCAAGCTTCCAGCACCATGTATTGGGAATTACCCATGCGGAAGTTACTGCCAATAGTTTCCATATAGCCGCCTATAGAGATTGTAGGGTCTAGCCCGGCGGCCAGCATTAGCTCTGCAACAATGGCAGTTGTGGTAGTTTTACCATGTACGCCGGATACCGCCACAGAATATTCATAGCCCTTCATGATAGCGCCCAGTAGCTTTGCGCGGTCTATTACCGGAATATTCTTTTCGCGTGCGGCCATCAGTTCAGGATTATCTGGCCGTATGGCGGCGGTGTAGACAACCAGGTCTATGCCTTCCACTATATGTGCGGCGCTTGCGCCCAGTTTTACGTCTATTCCGCAAGAGGCCAGATGCCTGGTAATATCAGATTCAGAGCGGTCTGAGCCGCTTACAGTATAGCCGTCTTGTAGTAAAATTTCTGCAAGACCGCTCATACTTATTCCGCCTATACCAATAAAATGTACATGCTTTATGTCGAATGCGAAGTCTAATTTGTTCTTCATGAGCAACTCCTTGGATATTTTTGGTATTATCAGTGTACTATTTTCCGAGTAATTATGCAAATCCCATTGTAAAATTTTCTACATTTGTGCTATAATAAAAAAAAACGGGGGTGATGTGTGTGCGAAAGAAGGAAATGATAGCTATGCTACTGGCCGGAGGGCAAGGTAGTAGGCTAGGAATCCTAACCGATACAAAAGCAAAACCCGGTCTATCCTTTGGCGGCAAATACAAAATTATCGACTTCGCAATGAGTAATTGCGTCAATTCGGGCGTGGATACAGTGGGGGTTTTAACGCAATATTTACCCTTACAGCTTAACCAACACATAGGGATAGGCATACCATGGGACTTAGATAGGCGAAGCGGCGGTGTAACTATTCTTGCGCCCCATACAAAAGGCGGCGCTGGTGAATGGTATTCCGGCACGGCCGATTCTATTTACCAAAACATAAGTTATATAGATAAGTATAACCCGGACTATGTGCTAATTTTAGGCGGGGATCATATCTATAAAATGGATTATTCCAAAATGCTAAGTTTCCATAAAAAGAGCAAAGCTGACGTAACAATAGCTGTGCAAGAGGTATCCTACGACGAAGCCAGCCGCCTGGGCATAATGAACGCCAATGAAAATGATAGAGTTTTTGAGTTTGAAGAAAAACCAGCCCAGCCAAAAAGCAATTTAGCCTCCATGGGAATTTACATTTTCAATTGGACTCTACTTAAGGAAGCCTTGGAAGAGGACAACCGGGTGCATCAGGACAGCGATTTTGGCAAGCATATTATACCTATGCTACTAGAGCGCCAAAAGAGCCTGTACGCCTATCGTTTTAACGATTATTGGAAAGATGTTGGTACCATAGAATCCTACTGGATGGCCAATATGGATTTGATTCAGACGGTACCTGACTTTAACCTATACGAAGATTTTTGGAAGTTATATACAGACAACGAGCATCAGCCGCCTTTATACACGGGCCCCAGCTCTGTAGTGCAAACCAGTCTGCTTTCAGAAGGCTGTGAAATACTGGGCGAAATTTACAACTCCATAATAGGGCCTGAGGTTGTTATAGAGGAAGGGGCTATAGTGCAGGCTTCTATCATAATGGAAAAGTGCCACATAAAGCGGGGCGCCTTCCTAGAGCGCTGTATTTTAGATCAATCCTGCGTTATAGGGGAAGGGACAATTATAGGCCAGGGCGAGAATGTTCCTAACATAGATAACCCCAACTATTACGACAGCGGCATAACGGTACTGGGCGAATCTACCATCGTACCGGCCGGTATTCAAGTAGGTAAAAACTGTGTAATTTACGGTCATACAACCATGGAAGATTATAAAAATGCCGAGCTACCAAGCGGGCATAGTCTTATAAGAGGGGCTGAGGTGGAGCTATGAAGGCATTAGGTATTATTCTGGCCGGAGGCGGCCACAACAGACGCCTAGGAAAGCTGACGGAAACGCGAGCCTCTTCCGCAATGCCCGTGGGCGGCTGTTACCGCTGTATTGACTTTACGCTTAGTAATATGTCTAATTCTGGCATCAACAAGGTGGCGGTTATTACGCAGTATAACTCGCGCTCGCTACACGACCATTTGTCATCTTCTAAGTGGTGGGATTTAGGGCGTAAACAGGGCGGCCTGTTCACGTTTTCGCCTTACCTTTCCGACGATAGCTCTTACTGGTATCGGGGTACGGCTGATTCTATTTACCAAAATATATCGTTTTTGCGCCGCAGTAACGAACCTTACGTGGTTATTACCTCCGGCAATAGCGTTCATAAAATAGACTATATCAATATACTTGAATATCATTTGCAAAAGGAAGCGGATATTACCATAGTTTATTCGCAACTGCCTAGCGGCGACGACATTAGACAATACGGCGCTATGGAACTGGACGAAGATGGCCGGGTAATTGAGTTTGAGGAAAAGCCCCTAGAATCGCAGTCTAGGCTTGCCTCGCTTGGCATCTACGTGCTTTCTCGTACACTGCTTATTAAGTTGCTTGAGTCTATTAATTCCGAAGGGCGCTATGAACTTGCGCAAGATATTCTTATGCGTTACCGTAAGCGTTTACGTATTTTCGGCTATCACCACGAAGGATACTGGCGTACTTTGAACAGTGTTCGTTCCTATTATGATAGCAATATGGATTTTTTGCAGAAAGATGTTCGTGACCTTTTTAATAGCGAATATCCTTACATAAGCACTAAACCCAAGGACGAGCCGCCCGCCAAGTACAATATTGGCGCCAATGTGCGGGATAGCCTTGTGGGTAGCGGCGCCATTTTAAATGGTAATGTTTTTCATTCTGTTTTGTTCCGTAAAATTTATACGGGCGAAGGTTCTTATATCGCTAATTCTATTGTGATGGATGGTTGTTATATTGGGAACCATTGTGTTGTGGAGAATGCGATTTTGGATAAGGAAGTGGTTTTGTCTGATGGGAAACAGATCGTAGGGCCAGATGACGAACCGGTAATAGTCACCAAGAGGACAGTACTGTAGGCAGAATTTGCGTTGGGGGCGTTGGAGCGTTAAGCAACAACGCCCCAACGTACAATCTAACAAAAGAAGGGGGTACCTTGCATGGAAATTACAGACATCCGGATACGTAAAATTAACCCACCGAGCGAGAACAGCGGTAAAATGCGTGCCATAGTCTCTGTAACTTTCGACAACGAATTCGTAGTACACGACATCAAGGTAATACAAAACGAGCAAAAAAGCTTTATAGCCATGCCCAGCCGGCAAATAGAGGACGGGACTTATAAAGACATAGCTCACCCAATACGCGTAAGCTTGCGTAACAAAATTCAAGAGGCCGTACTGGCAAAATACTCCGAGGCCTTGGCAGAATGCGCGGTAGCCGCGCCAAAGGAAACCGACAAAGGTGTGGGTGAAAGTGAGGGTGAAACTCCGTCGTAAAATTCTACTTATCTCAGTCTTAGGCTTAGTAGTGGCATTTTCCGTGGCCTGTGCCGCGGAGTACTATGAAGAAGAACCGCCGGTTTTGGAACTTTGGTTTTGGGATGCCGCCATGGAGGAGGCCGCCCGCCAAATGTCCTTCCAAAACTTCAATTTGCAGTATTCAATAATCCCTTGGGGAGAATTTTGGCCGGCCCTGCAAAGCGCGCTAGTCTCCGGTGCAGGGCCGGACTTATTTTGGATGAACCAACCAAACGCCGTGGCCTACATGCCCTCTGGCCTGCTTATGCCCTTGGACGGCTTTGGCCTTGATTTGTCTGGCTTTGAGCTGTTGCAATGTCAGCCTTTTATGCACGAGGGCGCTCTTTATGGACTGCCCATATCTTTTGACACTGTTATGCTTTTCTACAATAAAGAGCTATTCCGCGAAGCTGAACGCCCCTACCCGCCCCGGCGCGGCTGGTCTTGGGACGATCTTCTTGAAGCGGCGCTGGCTCTTACTTTCGTTGCGGAAGATGAGGTTCTTCGCTACGGGCTGGGCATATCCTATTCTATCCAAACGGGCGCCGGTAACTTTATACGGCAAAACAGCGGTAATATTTTTGAGCCCAGTTATACGGCTCTTGAAGCTTTGCAGTTTATGCATAATTTGATGCATGTTTACCGCGTTTCGCCTAGTCCAGATGAAAACGCCCGCCTTAACCCGCA
>Ga0209755_10001447_pt1 | contig 36875 bp, 30 predicted proteins | sample TergutCo191P1_FD_187301 | JGI IMG/M metagenome (GOLD analysis project Ga0209755, IMG submission 187301) | Cornitermes sp. P1 segment gut microbial communities from Petit-Saut dam, French Guiana - Co191P1 (SPAdes) (version 2) | ecosystem: Host-associated > Arthropoda: Insects > Digestive system... | reverse complement strand
ACGTCGAAATAATACGCCACGACATGGTTCCTGCCGACGTTCCTCCTGCCCTTTTGCGCCTTCCTCACGGACAGGTGCCCGGCGGGGCACCGGAACGTGTCCGCGTCCTTGTTGAACTCGAATCCCCCGGCGGCCGTCCCCGCGCCGTTCGAGACGATCGGGTGCAGTCTCGAAATCAGCTTTATCCCGTTCTCCCTCGCGTACTCCATGTTGCCCTTGCTCGAATACGCCGTGTCGCCGCAGACCTCCTCGACCTCTATCCCGTTGGCCCTGCTTTGCTCCACGGTTTTCCCCATCTGCTTTCCGTCGCCCGCCTCCCCGGTCGTCACCTCAAGGCCCGTTATTATACGGTCCTCCGTCATCGCAACGTGCGTCTTGTAGCCGAAAAAACGGTTGTCCTCGCTTTTGTGGCCCCCCCCTGGCGTCCCTGTCCGCAAGCGACTGTATCTCGGCCAGTCCGTCGCTTTCCAGAAGCGCGGTTATTTTCGACAGCGTTTTTTTCGACTTGCCGCTGCCGGCCCCGTCCACTTCCGGGCGGACCGCCCCGACCGGCTTCTTGCCGTACTCTATCTCCTCGTTCAGGTCCGCCGTCTCAAGCGGCTTCTCCGGGAATTTCCCGCTAAGCTCGAACCGCGTGCGGTAGATTTCCTTCCGCAGTTCCTTGGTCAGTCGGCGAAGGATTTGCGTCGGCGTTTCCTGCCTTGCGCCGGTCTTGCCGTGCGTCGCGTCCACGATTATCATCCGCGACTTTATAAGACCCTTTTCCATGGCCTGACGCACGGTCTCGGAAAGCATGTCCTGTAGGATGTCCTCCGTTATCCGCGTCCTGCGGAACTTGGTCAGGAGGCTGGGGTCCACCGGCTCGTCCTCGGGGTTCATCCCCAGAAAATATTTGAACGCCATGTTCACTTTAACGTCCCTTATCAGCGCCTCGTCGGACAGGTCGTATATTTTCTTCAGGAATTCCAGTTTGAACATCATTTCCGGCTCTTTCGCGGGGCGCCCGAATCTCTCGCAGTAGCTTTCCCTCAGCAGCGGGTTCACGAAGCCGAAGTCGATGTGCTCCTTTATCTTCCTTAGCAGGTGGTTTTTGTCCACGATTAGGTCGCACAGCCCGTCGTATTCAGACAGCCGCAGTTGTCCGCATGTTCTTAGCATTTCGCCCCGCCTTTTCCTCTTGATTCTCGTTCCCCGCATTATAACAAAAAAGCCGCAATCCCTCGACGGGTCTTGCGGCTTTTTCGGCCTTGACTCTATGACTTTTTCAGTGGCCTCGATTTTAGGCCACTAAGGGAATGTTGTCACCCATGCGCCTATGCGGAGTCTTACCGCCATGTTACATTTATGTTTTTGGAACGAACCGCACAATCCGTTAGGTACAGGTTTATCAGGTTTTGGTATGGAATGCCGGTTTCTTCCGCCCTCTTTTTGAAATAGGCGATTGTGTCAACATCGATGCGTATTGATATCTGTTGCCGCAGTTTTTTTGCGTACGGGTTTGGTATTGCGTTGGTAAAATCGTATTCCTTCCTCATGTTATTGCCCTCCATAAAACCTGGTTTCTTTTCGAGTTGCTTTCCTTGCCGTTATTATTCTGAGTAACAATGCATACAACCAATAGGCGCGGCATTTTGCTTAACCCCAGAATGACAAAGCGGTCTTCGGCATCGGAATGATCCAGATCGGCTATCAGTTTGCCATTGGGATCGAAAACACGGTTTTGGCCTCCTCGAAAGACGGCCGTTAGGTTTCAGGTTTTTCATGACCGACACCGTCGCGATAGGGGTATCACCTATCAACCTTGGCATCTGTTGTTTTATGATATTTTATCATCACTTAACTTCCCCATGAACAAGTATATCCCCAAGGTCGCCAAAAATCAGTTTGCCAAAACAAGGTTGCTGAACCTCTGGAATACGCCAAAATATTCGCTTGGCGCAACTCCTGTCCCGATTGCCCCACAAACATTGGGGTTAGGGCTATTGTTGCATAAACGGCAAGGGAAATAAATCTTTTTCCACGGTACCCGCCAGTCATTATTAAGGATAAGCGATAGGCACAACAGAAAAATGGAGGGCACGCCAGAGTGTCAACCAAAAGAATACCAGCGCTTTTGTTGATCCGTACGCAACATCAACGGGCGAGGCGCGGAATCGGCCAATAGCGTATACTTTCTCTTTACAGGCTCCACAAATGGGGTTAAAATGGCGCTTAGGATGAAAAAAACTGGTCAACGCATGCTAAGGCGCAGTAACTATCTGCAACGCACCTGGATGTTGTACGTCATGCTGGTTCTGCCCGTGGCTTTTTTCGTGGTGTTCCGCTACATACCCATGGGGAACATCGTAATAGCCTTCAAGGATTACAACATCTTCGAAGGGGTTTTCGGCTCGCCGTGGATGTGGGACGAATACGCCTACGTTGCCGGAAGGCAGGTTTCCAGGGAGCCGCGGCCCTGGTTTCACTGGTTCCAGGAGGCGTTCCAGAATCCGGCGTTTGTTCGCGCCTTGCGTAACACTCTTTGGCTTAACTTTCTGGACCTTGTTTTTGGGTTTCCGGCACCCATCATTCTTGCCATTCTGTTGAACGAGCTTGCCTTCAAGCGCTTTAAGAAAATTACGCAGACCGTGGTTTACGTGCCGCACTTTATCTCGTGGATAATCATTTCCGGAATGGCCGTTCAGCTTTTTGCCACGGGCGGCGGGGTTGTCAACATTTTGCTCGGCAGGGTTGGACTGGGGCCCATTAACTTTCTGGGGGATCCCGGAAACTGGATAGTCACTTTCATAGGACTGGGCGTTTGGAGGGGCATGGGCTGGGGGACAATCATCTACCTGGCGGCCATTACCGGAATCAACTCCGAACTGTACGAAGCCGCGGAGGTTGACGGGGCCGGCCGCTGGGGGAAAATCTGGCACGTTACCCTTCCCGGCATACGCCCCACCATGGTCATTCTGCTGATTCTGAACCTGGGCTGGATGCTGGGCAGCGAATTCGACCGGTACTGGGCCATGGTAAACCCCGTGGTGCATCACGTCGGGGACGTTATAAACACCTTCGTTTACGACCACGGCATACGCTCCATGCGGTTCTCGTTTACCGCAGCGGTGGGCCTGTTCCAGTCCGCGGTATCCGTCATCTTCCTGCTCACCGCCAACTTCATCGCGAAAAGGGTCGGCGAGCGCGGTATTATGTAGGGGGCACTTGTACATGGAAGAAGCAAAGCGAAATCTTAGGCACGTTGTAAAGGGGGGCGCGCTTGTCCTCTGCATATTGTTCTTCACTTTACCCCTCGTGCAATGCACCCAAGACAGAAGTTTGAATGCTTCAGGGTGGGAAATTGCCAGTGCCACAGGCGATTTATTCTACGCGGACGGTGGCGGCCATCCGCTTCTGTTTGCGCTGATAATAGTTCCGGCTGTTTTGTTGATATTGGCGTTTACCAAAACACCGTTCATTGTGTTAAGAACCGTCGCCGTACTGGGTTTATTGGTCAAGGCCATTGTTATGATAGTTGCACATGTACGGCTTCGCGAGGAGGGCCTTCTTGAGTTAACCGCGTTTAATTGGTTTGTGCTGGTCATATACATGGGACTGTGTATATTTACGCATTATTGCATGCGGTTCGAAAAGCTGAGCTGGAAGGCCGTTGCGATTTTCAAAAAAATAGGCGACTGGGTTGTTGTTTTTATTTGCGTAATCGTGATGGCACTGTGTCTGCTTCCCATGTTGAACATTCTGGCGCGGTCCCTAAGCGGCCATCTGGCGCTGATACAGGGGCAGGTTGCGTTTCTGCCGGTGGATTTTACCCTGAACAATTACCGGTTTGTTTTGAGCGATCCGGCGTTTATCCGCTCGATGCTCTGGACTTCGGCTCTTACGGCCATCGTTACGGTGTTTTCGCTCAGCATGACCATCCTGTGCGCCTTTCCCATGATCTACAACCTCAAGGGCAAGCGGTTTCTCAACTTCATAATCATATTCACGATGTACTTCAACGCTGGAATCATACCGAACTACATTCTGATGCGGCACCTTGGCCTTTTGGACAACCCGCTCGTGCTGATTCTGCCCGGGGCGATTTCGGTGTTTTTCATGATCATTTTGCGCAGTTTTTTTTACAACGTTCCGGAAAGCCTTAGGGAGTCTGCGGAAATTGACGGGGCGAATCCGTTTGTGGTGCTTTTCAAGATTTACCTGCCGCTGTCCCTGCCGGTGCTTGCGACGCTTTCGCTGTTCTACGCCGTGGGCCGCTGGAACGGTTTTACCGACGCGCTTATGTTCCTGCCGCAGGCGCGGGAGTTTCACCCCATTCAGTTGCTGCTGTTCAACATACTCCAGAACATTACGGGGATAGAAGGCCAGGAAGGTCTGGCGGCCCAAATCCAGGTTGCCACCGAAGGCATGAGGGCGGCGGCGATCATGTTCGCCACGGTTCCCATTCTGTGCGTGTATCCGTGGCTTCAGCGCTATTTCATTTCCGGGGTTACCATTGGCGCGGTAAAAGGGTAGCATGTAGGTTTGACTGGGGCCAGTGGTCCCCAAAAAATAGTAACAGGAGGAGAGTATGAGAAGAAGCGGAGCGCTTTTTTTGGCGGTGGCGGTATCGGTGGCGTTTGCCGTGCTGTCGGTGGGCTGTAGGCGGGATCGGTTGCCGGAAAACGCCGTCCGGATTGTGGTCTTTGACCGCGGCACCGACGGCGGCAGAACCAGCCCCACGGACAACCAGTGGACGCGGTGGATCCAGGAGCGGGTGCGGGAAGACCTTGGCCTGGAGGTGGTCTTTGTGCCGGTTTCCAGATGGCAGGAACCCACGATTCAGGCCACCATGATGGCCGCCGGAAACCCGCCGGACTTGATGATGACCTGGACCTTCGACAACGTTGTAACCTGGGGCGAGCAGGGCGGCCTGTTCGACATGGCCCCCTACGTTGACACCTATCTTAGCGACGTTAAAGCCTTTCTTGGGCCGGACGAAGCGCTTCCGGGCAGGGACTTTATTTTCAGGAGCCAGAACCAGCAGACCGGACAACTGTTTTCCGTTCCCATGAGACGCGCGAACACGGCCAGGTTAAACGTGTTTATGCGGCAGGACTGGCTGGACGCGCTTGGCCTTCCAGTTCCCACCACGCACGAGGAATTCTTTAACGCGCTGGTCGCCTTTAGGGATCACAACCCCGGCGGGGTAGACCGGGTTATCCCCTGGGCGATGAGCCCGGACGTGCGCTGGCAGGCCGGCAAGATCATCGAATCGTTTATCGACCCCACGCTTTCCGTCAGGGATCGCTGGGTTTACGTTGCGGCGGATCGCCATTTGCTGGTTCCGGGGTACGTGGACGGCGTGCGTTTTGTCAACAGAATGTACAACGCCGGACTTATCGATCCGGACTTCTTTATGGCGTCGGACGACACGGAAATGAACCGGCTTATCGCCAGCGGCGCGGTCGGCGCTTTTGGGCACAACTGGGACCAGGTTTTCCGGGCCGCGGAAGGGCTAACCGCGAACCTCCGGGAGCTTGTTCCCGGGGCGCAGTGGGTTGCCGTGGACGCGTTTCCGTCCCCGGCGGACGGGCTTACCCACAACGTGTCCTACGACGCGGCCGGTCTGCACGTTTTCATTCCCAGAGCGGCGAACAATCCGCGCGGTGCCATGAAGTACCTTAACTGGCTTGCCCGGTTCGAGAACTTCAACTTCCTGCAAATTGGCGAAGAGGGCGTGGTACACGACGTGGTTGACGGCCTGCCCCGGGTCAACCCGCTGGCCGGCGACGGCTGGATTCAGAACAGCTCCTGGAACATCGACCTTACCCCCCTGCACAACGGCATTTTCCTGGAAAATCCGGAGGACACGGTACGGATTGTCGCCATGGGATACTATCCGCATTCCGTGACCGACGTAATGGCCGCCCACTACACCGCGATGATCAACGCCCGGCCGGAACCGGTGATAATAACCGAACGCCCGCTGGTGGCCGCCGGCCCGCTGGCTCCGGCGCTGCAAACCCAGGCCGAAATTATTCTGATACGGGCAATCCGGGCACCGCCGGGGAACTTTGACGCGATATGGAACGAGGGTATAAACGAATGGCTCAACGCCGGAGCACGCTCCATTATCGAGGAAAGGGCAGCGAACTTCGTTTCGCCCTACTAATGAACGCCCCGGTTTGAGGGATTAACGAAGGGCCGCCGCGGAAACGCCCGTTTCCCGGTCGGCCCTTTTTGGCGGGTGCTTCTTGACACGCCGTCTTATATATAATACAATTTTGCATGTACGAGATTGAGACAACCGGCGAATTCGATGCATGGCTTGACGGAATTGATGACGGTAAGACGCAGAAGGTTATCGTTAAGCGAATCAGAACCATGTCGCTTGGTACGCTCGGCAAAGTCCGGTCTCTAAAAAACGGCCTTTTCGAGGCGAAGATCGATTACGGTCCGGGGTTCCGGCTGTATTTCGTCAATAAGGGGCAAAGAATCATTGTGTTGTTATGCGGTGGCGACAAGTCCACCCAGGCCGGGGACATCAGGCGGGCCAGGGAATTGGCCGGGGAGGTTTGAATGCCAAAGACCAGAAAGTTTGAGGTGCTTGACTACCTCAAGACCGAGGAAGACATAAAGGAATATCTTGACGTGGTGCTGGAAGAAGGGGACTACAAATTTCTCCCGGTAGCCCTTGCCGACATTGCCCGGGCGCGAAAGGCGATGTCTGCCGCAGCAAAAGCCGCCGGCGTAACCAGAACAAACCTCTATCAATCGCTTTCCGAAGATGGCCGCCCCGCTTTTGAAACCGTCGCTAAAGTCGCCCACTCGCTTGGCTATAGAATCGCTCTGCTTCCCCTGTCCAAGCCGGCGGCAGGGCAAGACGCGGGGAGAGTCGGAGCCTAACGCGCCGGATTCGGCCGGCGTTTCCGGAGCCGCCCGTTTGGGGTTACTGCCTTGTGAGCACCATTTCTTCACCGTCATCAATCGTGAGGGTGTTGCCGCTCAGGCTGAATTCCATCGACGTGCTCTGGGGATGACCGTACACTTCAAAGGTTAAGTTGATAAAATTGTCGGTGACGGTGTACGTCCCCGTCATCGTTTCGGAGCTCCACTCGTCCGCAAATCGCATTACGATATTCCCGTTGTCGAATGTCATCGTTACAGTCGTCCCGTCTTCGGCAAAGACCCACGTTCCTTGCAGCCCGGCCGCCCCGCCTCTTTCGCAACTTGTTGCCGCCAACCCGATTACCGCCAGCGCGGCAATAATACCGATAAGCTTGAAACCGTTTTTCATCGAAAACTCCTTTCGCAACACCCTCCGCCCTTAGACGTGGAAGTGCCGGTTTTTCGCGCAGCGGATTCGGCCCCCGCCGGATTCGGCCGGCGTTTCCGGGGCCGCCCGTTTGGGGTTACCGCTGTCTTGTGAGATCCATTTCTTCACCATCTACTTCAAGTGTGAGGGTGTTGCCGCTCAGGCTGAATTCCAGTGCCATGCTCGCGGTGAAACCGTTATCCTCAACGGTGAGGTTGATAAAATTGCCGTCGACGGTATACGTCCCAATCATCGTCGGCTCGGAGCCCCATTGCGATACGAAATCCCCATTGTTGAATGTCATCGTTACAGTTGCCCCGTCTTCGGTCGAGACCCACGTTCCTTGCAGCCCGGCCGCCTCGCCTCTTTCGCAGCTCGTTGCCGCCAGCCCGATTACCGCCAGCGCGGCAATAATACCGATAAGCTTGAAACCGTTTTTCATCGAAAAACTCCTTTCGCGACGCCCCCTGCCCTCCGGCGGGCAATCGCCTTTATCTATCCGCCCTTAGGGCGATTCCCTCAACGAGGGAATATATCTACAAGCCGGAATCCGGCCTTGTATTCCGGAAACGTCACGAAACGCGGGGATTTTGCGCCGCGTTTCGGCGGTTACCAGCACGGTTATACTTGTACCACGGCCTATGAGGAAAGTCAAGGGAACCGGTGTTTTGTTTCCCAGGCCCGGGCCTCACTCGTAAATCTTGCGCCCGCGTTTGTCCGCGATTCCGGTTTTCCGCAAAAAGTACGTGTTTATCTGGTCACGCCAATCGCGGGCGTTGGCCAGTTGCAGTTCCAGCCGGCGCAGGACGGATCGGTACACGCCGGAATCCAGCGCGTTTTCCAGCCCTTTCCACGTTTCCAGCATGGCGGCAACCTCGTCGTAGCCCTCGAAGTGGGTGTCGTAGATGTTCTGTAGAAGCGTTTCGCCGTTTTTCATCCTGTGGTCGTAACGCAGTCGGTGGAAAAACAGAATCAGGTTTTCCGGGCACCGCGAAGGGTCCGCAAACATGGCGGCGTTTGCCGGGGAATACTGGCTGGTGTACCCCGTTCCGGACGGCGTGCGGTCTATGCCTATGGCCTGCGCGTCCGCCCGGTGGTAGGTTCCCCAGCGGCTGAACTCGTAGCCTTCGATGTTTGGGCCGTAGTGCGTGTTTGGGGTTACCATGAAGCAAACCCCAAACGGGGCGTTGTACTTTTCGTACGCGGGATACGACCTGAGTTGCAGGCCGGCGACCGCGTCCGCCGCGTTTCCCGGGCCAAACGACAGCGCGCTCCACTCCCCGGCGATTTCCGAGGCGGAAAGCCCCGGGTTCCAGGCCATGCGCCCGTAGCCGTACAGGTTGGCCTGCGCCAGGGTGTGCCCCGTCCAGTTCGAGTCCGCGCCCACGTTTACCACCGCCGCGAAACCCTCGATTCCGGGAACGCCCGCGCCGGAAACGCCCGCAAGGTCCCGGATGCAGCCGTCCGCCCCGTAAACGCCGGAGTACGCCGTGTCGAACGCCATAATGTCCTGCCAAATCCAGGGCAGATAACACAAGTCAATCTGGTGGCCGGTGTACTCCTGCGTAATCTGCAACTCCAGAAGGTGCCGCGTTTTTTTGAGCGCGCCAAAAAGCGGCGCCACCGGTTCGCGAACCTGGAAGTCGTAGGGGCCGAACTTTATCTGTAGAATTACGTTGTCGTCGAACTTTCCGTCGAAAGGCATAAAGTGGTCGTACGCCGCCCGCGCCCGGTCCTGGCTTTGGTCTCGCCAGTCCTGGACGCAGTTGTACACGAAACACCGCCATACAACGTCGCCGCCGTGGGGTTTTACCGCCTTGGCCAGCATGTTGGCACCGTCAACGTGGGTGCGGTTGTACTGGAACGGCCCCAGCTCGCCTTCGGAATCCGCCTTTACCAGAAAACCGGCCAGGTCCGGAATGTGCCTGTAGATTAGCGCCGCCCGCTCCTTCCACCAGTCGGCCACCGCCGGGTCCAGCGGATCCGCCGTGGGCAGTTTTCCCAGTGACCAGGGAGCGCCAAAGTTTATGCTCAAAAACAGTTTTATGCCGAACGGACGAAAAACCGCAGCCAGAGCCGCGACTTCGCCAAGGTATTCCTCGGAAATCAGTAGCTTTGCCGCCGCGCGGACGTTCACGTTGTTAATCGAAAGGCGGTTGATTCCAATAGACGCCAACATTCGGGCGTAGTCCGTAACACGTTCCCGGTCGTAGTCGAAACGGTTGTTCCGGAAGAACAGGGAAGGCCCGGCGTAGCCCCGCTCGATGCTGCCGTCCAGATTGTCCCAGTGGTTGACAATCCGCAGGGGGGCAACCGGCTCCTCCCGAACGAAAAGACTGCCGCCCGCCTTGCCCCGGGCCAGAAGCGAAAGAAAGTGAAAAACACCGTACAAAAGCCCCTGTTCGTCCGCTCCGGCGACAACCAGCGTTTTACCCCCGGCGTTTTCCTCGGTTTTTATGACGAAACCGCCGGCGGCCGGTTTTTCGCCCGGAAAGCCGAAACGCTTTTCCAAGGCGCAAACCGTCCCCAGAAACACCCCCGGATTTGCGCCCGCTGTTTCCGGTTCCGGCAGAACCGCCGGGGAAAACCCCAGAAGCCTGTTTACCCCGCGCCGGAACTCCTCGGCGGCCTGCGCCGAAATCTGGCCGCGCGGGTTGCAATAGACGGAATCCAGCGCCAGGCCGGCGGGACGTTCGACGGTTCTTTTCTGCATCCAGCAGTCGTACTCGTTCAACATAGCATTCTCCTGCCCGGGGAGCCGCTTTTCCGCTGATTAATCGAAAGGCGGTTCCAAAGTTCACATTTCAATTGACAGGCTACCACGACCTGCCGGAATAGACAACAGGTAAAACGGAAACCTGCGGAACTCAATTTTCGTATGATGGCAAAACAGGGATTGACCCACGCAATCCGCCCCTTTTCACGTCGCGCCGGAAGCGGTAACATGCAAACCTATGGCCTACAAAGACAGTCTTTTCCGCGTGAACGCCGGCCGAAATAGTGGTATACTGGAAGTGTGCGGGGAGCTGAAAGGGTACGCGTTTTTCGTGTTCCGGGTGCAGTTTCACGAGAAGGAGCTGGCGGCGCGTGGCGAAGTGTTTCACGACGGGGAAAGAACGGTAAAGGCAATCAGATTGGCGATTCGGGACTGCAAAAACGCCAATCTGCTGCGGAATTTCTGGGAAAACATGAGTCAGGAGGAGATAAACATGCTTGCAAACGAGTGGGACATGAAAACGGCGCTGGAAGTCCGCGAGGAAGAGGGCTTTGAGAGAGGCGTGGGAAAAGGCCGGCAGGAAGGCCGAAAGGAAGGCCGAAAGGAAGGTGTGGAAACGACGGCCCGAAACGCCCTGGCCGAAGGCTTATCCCGTGAACAGATCCACAGAATCACCGGGCTGGACATGGACACAATAGCCGGCCTTCAAACCCTATAGTTCCAAAACCGGCGAGTTCGCAATGCGCGGCCGCCGGCGATCCACCCTCACTTTCAAACAAAATTGATTTCCACGCCCCGTCCTACTGGCGGCGACAATTTATTTTTGGAAAACACTGGTTTTGAGCGGCAAGCCGTGATAATATGTAAAATAGTGCATTTACCCCTCCGGCGGGTTGCGGCCAACAGCCCCCGGGGACGTGGCGACAGGAGGATACTGTGAAGAAACTTGTGTTGATTGTAGGAATCGTCGTTTTTTCCCTGTGGGTTACGGCGTGCCCCACAGGGGCTAACCTTGATTTTATTGACGAAGCCCCTTCCCTGGCGTATATCTGGGGGGAGCATTTTCCGCTGGGGAACATTATTTCCCCAGGCTATTCCAGGGCGCGAATGGCCCTGCTTTCCAGGCACTTTGATATTCTTACCGCCGAGAACCACATGAAACCGGATCACGTCCAGCCTTCCAGGGGAAGCTTTAATTTTGCTACCGGACAAACCCTGATATCCGACGCGAACAGGGCCGGGATAGGGCGATTCCACGGGCATACGCTTGCCTGGCATTCCCAGTCCCCGTGGCACTTGAACCAGCAGCCACCGCCTCAAGGTAGTAACTTTGGCCCGCCAATAGGCAGGGATGAGGCAATCGAAAACCTGCGGTACCACATAGACAGAACCATGCGGGCGTTTCCCTCCGTTGAATCCTGGGACGTGCTGAACGAGATTTTTTCCAGCGGCGGTGGGTCTGTTCCGGAGGGTGGAAACTGGAGGAACAATCTGCGGATGTTCCCTGGCCCTCCTCCTGGATCGCCTCCCGGAACCCTTGGGCCCCAAGGCCCTGGAACTCCGTGGGCAAGGGCGATAGGCACTTTCCCTCACAATACCCATGACCCAAACCGGTATTGCTACATCTGGATTTCGTTCATGCAGGCAAGACGAACGGCCTATGCTATGGGCCGCCCCGACATGATACTGTACTACAACGATTACAACGAGGAGCAGCCGGGCAAGAGAGAGGCTATTTTCTTCATGGTACGGGATATGAACGCGGAATTTGCCAGGCGCTTCCCCACTGGGCAATACGGCAGTACGCGTCTTATAGATGCCATTGGAATGCAGGCGCATTACCACCGGGCGGCCATAGTTGAACTTGGTGAAAATAACAACCGCCCACCTAATCACGGTAATTTGTTTCCCGTTCAATACCCTTGGGCTACCAACATTCCTAATGTACGCGCCGCGTTATTGCGGTTTGCGGAACTGGACGGAGTATTAATCAGCATAACCGAACTGGACATAACCGTAGGAAACGCTGGAATTGGCAATTTTACTCCGCGGCATGAAAGGGAACAGGCCATTACGTATGCGCGGGTTTTCAATTTTTTCCATGAGTTTGCCGCCGCAAACCCGGGCCGTCTGCGCAGGGTATCGATCTGGGGTCTTGATGATCCTTCAAGCTGGAGATGGAGGGGAAGCCCGGTTCTTTTCGACGGCAACTTTCGACCCAAGGAGGCTTTCTGGGCCGTCGCAGCTCCGGATGCTTTTGTAGATCCGGTAACCGGTGTACAACGTTCCGAAGCGGATATTAACGCTTTCCTTGCGGATCCCAGAGCCGCCACTAGGGAAGACGGCACTCTCTTTATTCCCGAAGGCGCATGGGAACCGGGAAGCCCAAGGAGACCATGATGATGAAAACGATAAAACGACTGACACTAATTACCGGTGTCGTTTTACTGGCGTTGACGTTTACGGCGTGTCCCGCGTCCAGCCCCGTGGAGCTTGTACCGATTGTGGATATGCCATCCTTGTGGATGATATACGAAAGTTACTTCCCAATGGGCAATATTATTGCGAATCGTTACCGCAACGATTTTGCAAACAGCAGGCGTATTGCCCTGCTTACGCACCACTTTAACCTGCTGACTGCGGAAAACGAAATGAAGCCCAACGTGATGCGGACCGGCGCGGCGTATCCGGGGACATGGAACTGGAGCCAGGCGGAGGCTCTGCTGGGTTTCGCAAGGGACAACGAAATGCGCTTCCATGGGCACACTCTGGCATGGCACAGTCAATCCCCGTCGTGGCTGGCCGCAACCGGAATCGGAGCAAGCGCAACACCCCTGTCCCCTGAGGAGGCCATCCGAAGACTTGAGTACCACATAAGAGAAGTGATGACGCGTTTTGGCACCAGGGTTGAGTCTTGGGACGTGGTAAACGAAGTTATCATGAGCGGCGGTCCCGGCCTTACCAATGTCGATATTTTTGGCAATACGCTGGGTAATGCACTGGTTACTCCCCCGCCTAATCAGCCTCTTGGACGGGGCTTTCCCATGAATGCGGAAACTCCCGGCACGGATGGTGCGGGCATACAATTGCCGTGGAATGCCTGGGACTGGAGGACAGCGTTGCGGAATCCAAACCATGATCCAACCCCTGACGGAGGCATCAATCCCGGCAATCAGACAAATTGGGTGGACACAATCAACCGCGCCACCGCCAATGAGCGTTGTTTTGTGGAAATTGCATTCCTGAAAGCAAGGGTCGTGGCGGACGAGATTGAAGCGGCGAACCCTGGCCACCGCATAATACTGTACTACAACGACTACAACCTGAACATTCCCAGAAAGAGGCTGGCCGTCTTCCACATGGTCAGGGACATAAACGATAGGAACAGGGCAAGTCTTGGCGGCCGGAATCTTATCCAGGCTATCGGAATGCAGGCGCATTACTGGCTCCCCAATCTCAATGTGACTGGTGCACCTGGCAGTCGCCCCGGCTGGGCGCATATAGACGACGTGCGCGCTTCGATGGAGCGTTTTGCGGAACTGGGCGTGTATGTAAGCATAACCGAACTGGATGTGTTTGCAGGGCCGGGGCCGGAACTGGAAATGCGGCAGGCTGAAATGTACGCGAGGCTTTTCCAGCTTTTCAGGCAATTTGCGTACGACAATAGATTTCCCGCAGGCGATGGCTTGCCGGAACGGAGTGTCTTGCGCAGGGTGTCGATTTGGGGGGTTGACGATCCTGCCAGTTGGAGAAGCCAGCACACCCCGCTCCTTTTTGATGCAAACCTAAACCCAAAACTTGCTTTTTGGGCTGTGGCGGCTCCGGACGCTTTCGTGGATCCGCAAACCGGGATTTTGCGTAGTACTGCGGAAATCAATGCTTTTCTTGAGAACCCAAGAGCCGCGCTGGGGGCAGATGGCACTCCCCTCATTCCGGAAAACGCATGGTTGCCGCTGCCAGACGATGACATTAACACTTTAGATTGAGTTTACGGAGGCAACAATGAAAACGACAAAAAGATTTGCTCTGGTTTTTGCCGGCCTTACCGCTCTGGTTTTTGCTTTTGCATTTACCGCGTGTCCCACCGGGTCGGGCGATGGCGTGGATTCCGTCAATCCGGATAACGTTCCTCCCCGGCCTGTAGATCCGCCTAGCCACCTTGGTGAAGCGCCTTCCCTAGGGTATATCTGGGCGGGCCATTTTCCGCTAGGAAATATCGTTGCTTATCGGCATCACCGGCGGCATGGCGACATAGTGCCGGTCGATCCTCCAGGTGCTATCGCCACAACAGCGGAGCAAGCGTATTATCGTGGGCACCTGCTTAGAAGGCACTTTAGAATTCTGACTGCGGAAGACGAAATGAAACCACAGTTCATTAACGCGAGCAACCATGGGACGTTTAACTGGACTCGTGCGGATAGGATAGTAAATTTCGTCGAAGAGTACGGAATGAGACTGCACGGGCATACATTGGTATGGCATTCGCAGTCCCCTTGGCAGTTAAATCAAGTTTCCAATGGCGGTGGCCCCATTCCTAGGGATCAGGCAATCGAAAATCTGGTAACCCACATCGAAACGGTCATGCGGCATTTCGGAACCAGCGTTGAATCTTGGGACGTCCTGAACGAAGTTTTTGGAAGCTGGTTTGACGGCAATGTTACCGCAAACAATTGGAGAAACAATCTGCGGACTTTCCCAGGCGGAACCCCTCCCCCCCAGGGCCCGGGGACTCCATGGGCGCGGGCCATAGGCGTTTTCCCCCATGACACCCACGATCCCAACCGCTACTGCTATATCTGGATTTCCTTTACGACGGCAAGGCGCGTGGCGGACGAGATCGATCGCGCTGCCGGAAGGCCGGTTGGCACGACGATCCTGTACTACAACGACTACAACGAGGAAGCGCCGTCCAAGAGGGATGCCATTTACTTCATGGTGCGTGAAATGAACCAGAGGTTTGCCGCTATCCAGGAGAACGAAGGCCGGCTCCTCATTGACGCAATCGGAATGCAGGCGCATTACCACCGGGGCACAGTGGACGGCGTTGTTACGGGCAGCTACCAGTGGGCTACCAACGTCCCGCAAGTGCGTACCGCGCTGGAACGTTTTGCGTCGCTAATCAACCAGGGGCTTCTGCGGTATGTCAGCATAACCGAACTTGACGTAACGGTTGGCAACACCGGGAATGCGCAAGGCGGCAACGTCAACACGCGCCCCCTGGGGTATCCCCTCACCCCAAACCAGGAAAGGGAACAGGCGATTATGTACGCGCAGCTTTTCCAAATTTTCCGGGACAACGCGCAACACCTTCGCAGGGTGTCGCTCTGGGGGATTGACGATCCCGGAAGCTGGCGGCACCGGGGCAGCCCGCATCTCTGGGACGGCGAGCTTAGGCCCAAGGAGGCTTTCTGGGCCGTGGCGGATCCGGACGCGTTTGTTTTGCCCAACGGCAATCCGCGCCCCGCTGCGGAGATTGACGCTTTCCTTAGCAATCCCAGAGCCAATGGCAGTGGTTTCATTCCCGCAAACGCATGGGATTGATAAGTTTGACGATAAACAGGAAACAGGAGGAAACGATGAAGACGATGAAAAGATGGGCTTTGCCCGCCGGTATTGCCTTGGGCTTGCTGGTTTTGGCGGCGTGCGCGGGTACCCCTAGGGAACCGGCGGCGGAGGAACCCCGGTGGGAGGTTCTGCCTTCGCTCAGGATGATCTGGGAGGATTATTTCCCCATGGGAAATATTATCGCGTCCGTTGATTTTGGCTGGCGGGACAGGCCTTCGGATTTGCTCGATCCGGCGCGCCGGGAACTGCTGCTTCGGCACTTCGACATTCTGACGGCGGAGGACGAAATGAAGCCGGACTGGCTCAGGCGTACCGCGTGGTCGTGGAACGCCGGCGGCGCGGAAAGGATAATGGATTTTGCGGAGGAGAACAACAGAAGGGTTCACGGCCACGTTCTGGTGTGGCACTCGCAGACCCAGCCTTGGATGTACGCCCAAGGCGACAGATCGCGCAGTGCGGAGGCGATCGCCAACATGGAGTATCACATTGAGTTGGTGATGCGGCACTTTGGAACCAGAATGGATTCCTGGGAAGTTCTGAACGAGATTTTCCCCAGCGGCGTTGGTCCCGGCGTTACCGCGGACAACTGGAGAACCAGACTGCGGACTTCCTCCGGCTGGTACAGGGCTATCGGCACGGTTCCCAACGGCGACTGCTTTATCTGGACCGCGTTCACCACGGCAAGGCGCGTTGCCGACGAGATTGACCGCGAAGCCGGAAGGCCGCTTAACACCATGGTTCTGTACTACAACGACTACAACGAGGATACCCCCGGCAAGAGGCTGGCCATCTACTACATGGTTAGGGAAATGAACGAAAGGTTCGCCAGGGAAAACAACGGCCGGCGGCTTATCGACGCTGTTGGAATGCAGGCGCACTACCACCTTGAGGGCCCGGGTACCGGTGCCGCGTTCGGCTGGGGGCCAATTCTGCCCAGCAACGTTCGCGCCACGATTGAACGCTGGGCTTCGCTTGGCGTGTACGTCAGCATAACGGAACTTGACATAACCATTGGCAACACCGACATCAGCCCCATTACGGCGCGGCAGGAAAGAATGCAGGCCCAGATGTACGCGCAGCTTTTCCAGATTTTCCGGGAGAACGCGCAGCACATCCGGCGCGTGTCGATCTGGGGTATCGACGATCCGTCGAGCTGGCGGCATCGCGGCAGTCCGCTGCTTTTCGACGGCAGGCTCCAGCCTAAAGAGGCTTTCTGGGCGGTGGCAAATCCGGACGCGTTCCTTGCCGATCCGGACGCGTTCCTTGCCGATCCGAAAGCGTTCGTAGACGAGCGTTTCTGGCAGTAAAATCGTTTCCGGAACGTTAACGGAAACGAAAGCCTGCGGGTGGGGTGCCACGGCAGGGAATAAAACGGGAGTTAACATGAGAAAACTTGCTTTATTTGTCGCCGTTGGTGCCCTGGTTTTTGTATCGTCCTGCGGTACTTCGGCCCCGCCCGTCAGGATGGTCGTCGGTACGCCGGCGCTGGAGGTTCCTTCTCTTAGGGAGGCCCACGCCGGCTACTTTCTGGTTGGCAACGTTATTTCGCCGCGAAATCTGGGAAGGGAAAGTTTCGACGTTCTTACAAGGCACTTCAACATTGTAACCGCCGAGAACCACATGAAGCCGGACCACCTCCAGCGCGAGCGCGGCGTTTTTACTTTTACTCATGCCGACAACATTGTCAACGCCGCGCTGGAAGCCGGTATGTACGTTCACGGGCACACTCTTGCCTGGCACAACCAGTCCCCGGCCTGGAAAAACTACGACGGCATAAGCCGGGAACAGGCCATCGAAAATCTGCAAACGCATATCAGAACCGTTATGGAACATTTCCGGGGCCGGGTTAGGTCGTGGGATGTTGTCAACGAAGTTATGATAAACAACCCGGCGAATCCGGAGGACTGGGTTGCGTCCCTGCGTCCCACTCCGTGGTTGAGGGCTATCGGCCCGGAGTACATCGAGATTGCGTTCCGGACGGCAAGGGAAACCGATCCCACCGTGCTTCTGTACTACAACGATTACAACATGGACAACCAGAGAAAGGCGCGGGCGGTTTACCACATGATTAGGGACATTAACGCCAGAAACCCGGACGTGATGGGCCGGCCGCTTATCGATGGGATGGGAATGCAGGGGCATTACAACCTTGGCACGCTGGTGGAAAACGTGCGCGGTTCCATGCGGCGTTTCGCGTCGCTGGGCGTGCAGGTCAGTATAACCGAACTGGACATTCTGGCGGGGAGCAACTACCGCCTTACCGAAGCGCAGGCGATACAGCAGGGCATAATGTATGCGCGTCTGTTTGCGCTTTTTAGGGAACACGCTCACTTCATTGACAGGGTAACGATTTGGGGAATCGACGACGAGCACAGTTGGAGGGCGCGGCAGAATCCGGTGCTGTTTGACGCGTGGTACCGGGCGAAACCGGCGTTCTTTGGCGCGTTGCAACCGGTGGAGTTCCTGGCGCAACACGGCATCTTTTTCCGGGAGGTGGAAACGCTGACGGCGGACGCGCGGTTTGGCACGCCGACGATGAACCCGGACGATCCCGCCTGGCAAACCGCGCCGACTATTCCGGTTGACCGGCATGTCGTTGCCTGGGCCGGGGCGACCGGAACGGCCAGAGTTCTGTGGGACGAAACCCATCTTCACGTAATGGTGAACGTTGTTAACGCCAATATGAACATGTCCAGCACCATTCCGCAGGAACAGGACTCCGTGGAAATCTTTGTTGACGAAACCAACCTCAAAGCCGGCCCCTTTGGTTCCGGCGACGGCCAGTTCCGGATTAACTTTGCGAACGGGCAAACGTTTAATCCGGCGGCGATTGCGGCGGGGTTTGAATCGCTGGCTTTTACCACCGGGGAAAGGTCGTACACGGTTATCGCCAGGATTCCCTTTAGGGTGATTACGCCGGAGGCCGGAACCGTTATTGGGTTTGACCTGCAAATTAACGGCGCTTCGCCGGAGGGCTTTCGCCAAAGTATTTCCGTGTGGAACGACACCACCGGAAACGCCTGGCAGGATACTTCCGGTTTTGGAAACCTGAGACTGGTGCGATAGAAAAACGTCCGGAAGCGGGAACGCTTTACAACATCATTTACCAAGGAGATTGACATGACCGACAAAACAACGGATACCCCCGCCCTGAAAGCAAATTACGAGTCCCGCTTTTTCGTGGGCAATGTGGTATCGCCCGGCGACTTAACCGGTGCGCGTTTCGACATGTTGAAAAAACACTTCAACTTTTTGACGGCCGAAAACGCGATGAAGCCGATACACATTCAGGCCGAACCGGGGAAGTTTACTTTCGAGACTGCGGACGCTCTTGTAAACGCCGCGCTGGAAGCTGGCTTTAAGGTTCACGGCCACACGCTGGCTTGGCATCAGCAGTCCCCGGAGTGGTTAAACCGGGAGGGAATTGGCCGGGAAGAGGCAATCGAAAACCTGGTAACGCATGTTAAAACCGTTGCCACCCATTTCCGGGGCAGGGTAGTTTCCTGGGACGTGCTGAACGAAGCCATTATGGACGGGCCGCTAAATCCGGAAGACTGGAGGGCATCCCTGCGGCAAACCCCGTGGTTAAAGGCGATTGGGCTGGAGCACATAGAACTCCTGTTCAAAACCGCAAGGGAGGCGGACCCGGACGCGATACTCTACTACAACGACTACAACGAAGACTACCAGGACAAGGCGCTGGCGATTTACCACATGGTTAAGGAACTTAACGAAAAAAACCCGGACGTAATGGGCCGGCCGCTTATTGACGGAATCGGAATGCAGGGCCATTACCTTCTGAACACGGACATAAAAAACGTGCAAGCGTCGCTGGAACTTTTTATTTCGCTTGGCGTGGAAATTAGCGTAACCGAGCTTGACGTGCGGGCCGGGGACAACCACGTTCTTACGGAGGATCAGGCGATACGGCAGGGCGTTTTATACGCGCAGCTTTTCGACCTTTGCAAAAAATACCCCGGCAAGTTTGTCCGCATGACACTGTGGGGGCTTGACGACGCTTCAAGCTGGAGGTCGCAGCAGAACCCGCTGCTTTTTGACGCAAAATTGCAACCAAAGCCGGCCTTTTTCGCCGCGCTGGATCCGGACACGTTTCTGGCGGAACACGGTACGGTTACCGTTAAGAGGGAAACGTTGCAGGCGGAAGTCCGGCGCGGCACTCCGGCCCTGGACGCAAACGATCCGCTTTGGCAGGAGCTTCCCGCAATTCCCGTCAACCAGTACCTCATGGCGTGGCAGGGCGCTTACGGAAACGCCAAGATGCTCTGGGACGAGCGGAACCTTTACGTGAACGTCGCGGTAACCAACGCCGAACTGAACAGGGCAAACCCGACGATTCACGAACAGGATTCCGTGGAGATTTACATCGACGAAGGCAACCACAAAATACTCTACATGCAGGCGGACGACGGTGTTTTCCGCATAAATTTTGCCAACGAAAAAACCTTCACCCCCGACACAATCGCGGGGGGCTTCGAATCCGCGGTCTTCGTCCGTGAAAAAGCGTATACCGTTGTTGCAAAAATTCCCTTCCGTACGATAAAACCGGCGGGGGGAACGCTGATTGGTTTTGAATTGCAGATAAACGGCGCATCTTCTCAGGGACTCCGCCAGAGCATTGCCGTATGGAACGACGTTAGCGGGAAGTCCTGGCAGAATCCTTCGGGGTATGGGATTCTGCGGCTGGTTTGACGTAAAACCGGAAAACCGAAAAACACAAAGCCCCTGGAAAGCAGTCCGCTTTCCGGGGGCTTCCACGATAAGGGGCTTGGGCTTTTACCAAATCTCAGCCGCGCCGGCGCTACGTGCAAGGCGGAATCCTATAACCCAGTTGGCACTGTTGGGGGTGGCACTGCTGCGTACCACGTTTCGCACGTTGCCCACCGCGTTGTTCCAACTGCCGCCGCGCCTGACGCGCTCCGTTCCGGTCGTGGGGCCTTTGGGGTTGTTGTTGGCCTCAACGCCGGGGTGGGCTGTGATAATGTTCTTGTAGGAATCGAACCAGTCCCAGCACCACTCGCTGACGTTTCCGTTCATATCGAAAATGCCCAGGGCGTTTGGCGCTTTTGAGCCCACCGTGTGGGTTTGGCTGTTGCTGTTGGTGTTGAACCACGCCACGTCCGCCGCGTTGTTGCTTCCGGCATGGCTAAAGTTGCCCGGCGAATCGTGCCCGCCCCTTGCCGCGAACTCCCACTCGGCTTCGGTGGGCAGCCGGAAACCGTTCCGGCTCCAGTCCGCGCCCACGGTTGCGCGGATTATGTTGTACACGGTTGAGGAACCTGCGGCAAGTCCCGTTTCCGCATCGGAAACGGTGAATACCGGTTCCAGTCCCGGCGTGTCGGCGCTAAGCCTGTTTGCAAAAACTATTGCGTCAAACCACGACACCCTTTCCACCGGACGCGTGGGCTGACCCGCGAACTGGCTTGGGCGGGCGGTGATCCCATCGGGATTTTCGGACATAACACTTTCAAATTCTTCCTGCGTTACCAGATACCTGCCGATGTAGAAACCGTCCAGGGTAACCCTGCGCGTCGGATAGGCGTGGTAGGCTGCGGGGCTTCCGCTTACGCTGGGATCGCCCATGGTAAAACTTCCGCGCGGCACCCAAACCATGTCGGGAACGTAGGGGACCCACCTGGCGTGCAGTACCATGTTTTCGGTTACGCCGGTGTCGAAATTCCAGGGAAGGAAAGTATCCGCCTCGTCGGTGCCTTCGCTGCTGTAATCCCACCGGTAGAAAAACCAGTCGCTTTCGACGTTGGCGGCAAGCGGCGGCATAAACGGTTCGTAAATTCTGCCGTTGTGGGTTACGTTTTGCTCCGGCGGCTGCGGATGGGGCGCGGCTCCGTCCGGCATTCTTAGGTTGAACGTAACGGTGTAGGTCGCGGCTTCCCAGTTGGCGTACAGAACCATGGTGGAAGTAACAACGTCGCTGTCAAAGTCCCACTCGACGGTTCTTTCCGCATCCGTAAACCAGCCGGTTAAAACCATTCCGGGGATTGCAAGCACCGGCCTGGTAAGCCCCGTGCCGTGGGCCACCTCTTTTCTTTCCGGCGGGGAAACCTCTTCGCTGTTCACTTCGAACGACACGAAGTAAATGTTTGGAATCCACTTGGCGTAAAGATAGAAGGGATCCTCGCCGGGCCTCAAGTCCGGATACTGCACCCTGTCCGTAGCGAAATCCCATTGAGTGTTGCTGGCAAAAAAGGGATCCGTAAACCAGCCGCCAAAGGAATGTCCCTCTCTAACCAAGGGGCCGGGGTCCTGGATCTTGCCGTAAGCTATCGGGATGGTAAAATGAATCGGCATCATGTCCGTGCCGTTTGGCCTGGTTCCGCCGTCAACCTGGAAAGCCACGGTGCGGGTTTGGTAATCCGACCACCTGGCAAAAAGAGTCATGGAACTGTGAACAGCATCGTTTGCGAAATCCCATTGCCGGCCCCAGTTATCGTTTGTGCCGCTCCCGGTAAACCACCCGCCAAAACCATGGCCGTCTCCGGATGCCGGGTTAACCGGCTGAACCACAGTGCCGCCGGAGACCACAGACTGGGCGGGTATGACTGCGGACGACGGTGTTGCCTCGAAACTTACGGTGTAGGACGCAAGGCTCCACCTGGCCGTAAGTGTAATAAAACCGTCGTCGTTAACGTCGTCTTCCGGTTCTACCGGGCGCGTTTCCACGTTCCAGGGGTCTCCGTTTTCATCAAACCAGCCCACAAAGCCGTCGCCATCTCTTTCCATGGGGCGCAACCTGCCAACCACGTTTCCCCATGCTATTTCCAGATTCAGCGGATTCGGGGTTCCGCCGTCCGTGTTAAAACGCACTACGCCAAAGTTCACCCCTCCCCCCCCGGAATCGCCAGGTTCAACCGGGTCGGGTGGCTCGATAGGCGGTGTTGGGGATTCCCACCTGGCGTACAAAACCATGGTAGAGGTAACAAAGTTCCTGTTGAAGTCCCATTCGGTGGTATGGTTCGCATCCGTAAACCATCCAAGCAAAGTAGCGCCAGGGTTTACGACGTTCGGCCGTATAACCCTGTTTCCGTGCGCCACTTCCTGTACGCTCGGTTGTGAAGCCGTTGGGCTGTTTACCTCGAACGATACCAGGTAAATGTTTGGAACCCATTTTGCAAGAAGGAAGAACGGATTCACGCCGGGGGTTTCGTCGGGTTCCGTAACCCTGTCCATCATAAAGTCCCATTTGTTGATGTAGGCCGCGTCCGTAAACCAGCCGCCCAGGGAATGCCCGTCCTTGACCAGGGGGCCGGGGTCCTGAATTACGCCGTAGCTTACCGGTATGGTAAAGTGGGTGCGCGTAAGTTCCGCGCCGTTTGGTCTGGTTCCGCCGTTTACCAGAAGAATTACGGTGCGTGTTTCGTAGGCCCATCTTGCGTGCAGCGTGATGTTGCCGATAACAACGTCATTCACAAAACTCCACTGCCTGCCCCAGTTTCCGCCGGTGCCGTCTTCCGTAAACCAGCCGGCAAAACCGCGGCCGTCCCCGGGCTCCGCCGGTTTGACGGGTTGGATAACGTTACTGCCGGAAGCCACCGATTGGTCCGGGATTACGCTTGTTGACGGCGTTGTAACAAAACTTACGGTGTGGGAAATATGGCTCCAAACAGCCGTTAGCGTGATAAAACCGTCGCCGTCCACGTCGTCTTCCGGTCTTACCGGCCGCGTTTCCACGTCCCACGGATTGTCGTTTTCGTCAAACCAGCCCACGAAGCCGTCGCTGCCCCTTTCCATGGGGCGAAGCCTGCCAACCACGTTCCCCCAGGCTATGTTTATGTCTTTCGGGTTCGGCAGTCCGCCGTCCGTGTTAAAACGCGCAACGCCAAAATTTGCCCCGCTTCCGCCGCTTTCGCTGGGGATGGCGGGCTCGGTGCCCCCACAGGCAACCCTGTCGTCTGCCCACCACCTTTCCATAATCGAGTTGTGGCAAGCCACCAGAAAAACGCATGTAAACATCGCCAAACAGAAAACGATTTTGGTGTTTACGTTTCTCACATCGCGCCTCCTGCCCGTTGGGGCAAATATTTCTATCAAAAATTGTCCTTGTCGCCAAAGCCATGGTTCGTTTGCGCCATTGTTGCCCGTGTCGGCAATTTATCGCTTGCGGCAAACGTTGAGGTAAACCGATCCGGTTCCCACCGGGCGTAGAGGGTAATATCGCCAAAGACAATGTTGTTTGCGAAATCCCACGCATCGCCGCTAAAGTCCGCAGCGGTAAACCAGCCGCCAAAGTGGTACCCCGGTTTTGTCATGGGGTTTGGTCTTGTAACCCTGGTACCATGGCCAATAACCTGCGTTTCAGGAAGCGCCGCCCCGCCGTTTGCGACGAACGTAACGGTGTTGGTGTTTGTGTTCCACCTTGCGTGCAGGGTTATATCCCGGTCCACCGTGTTCGCGGCAAAGTTCCACGCGGTGCCGATAAGAGTGCTGTTGGTAAACCAGCCGTCGAAGCCGTTGTACTCCTTGTTCATTGGCAAAGGTTCCACAACCTTCCCCCCGGGGGCCACCAACTGGCTTTGCGGTTTTGGCGTTCCACCGTCCGCGACAAACGTAACGGTGAACGGCTCCGGGTTCCACTTTGCGTACAGGACAAGGTTCTCCGCAACCGGTGTGCCGAAATCCCACGCGTTGGTAAAACCGGCATCCGCAAACCAGCCGCCAAAACCATATCCGGCAAGGGTCATTCCGGGGGGAGGTGTCTTTGCCCTGTTTCCGGAAAGCAGTGCCTGGACTGCCGGTATTGGTTCCCCGCTGTTTGCTATGAACGTTACCGAAACTGAAACCGGAACAGGAGCCGGAACCCATTTTGCGTACAGGGTTAACTCGCTTTCCGCATAGTACACCGGGTCTGCATTTTGGGGGGGAGGCTCGCTAATCGTGGAATCCCGCCACCTTTCCGTAATTGAATTGTAGCAGGCCGCGAACATGGCGAATACAACTGCGAACATTGCAACGCCGATAACAAATTTGCGGTTTGATTTTTTCATGTCACACCTCCTGTTTTGAAAGCAAAGCGGTTTACCCGGCCTTCGGCGGACAGCCAAAGACCGGGGTGCCGAATCGGCACTCGCTTCCGGAACGTCTAGTCGGGAATTATCTCGATAATTACCATCTCGACACAGCGGTTAAGATTGGCGTGATTCGGGTCGTTGGTAAGATTCATGGGGTTAAACCCAACGTTAATCATTCGATCCCTGGCTATGCCGTGCTGTGTGGCAATCTCATTGAGTACGGCTCCCGCCCTGAGTTCGCTTATCCTCTTCAGATCATTCAGCTCCGATTCGAAATCCTGCGAAGTGGGGTTGGCGTGGCCCGACAACTGAAGCAGGAACTCAGTATTTTGCCTGAGTACCTCAACCACTCCATTGATGCTTTCAATGTTGTTAACCACTTGTTGCGGGGTAAGGTCCGTGCCGCCAATCGGGGATACTTCCTCATTAAACTTGACCGAATCCCCTGCAAAATCAATGAAACTAACCCTGATGATCCGCACCTGCCTTAGAATGGTTTCCGGCGTAACTTCCCACTTGGCAAAAAGGGTCATGCTGGAAGTTACGGTATCCGTGTCGAAGTTCCACTCGTTGGTTAGATTCCAGTCCGTAAACCAGCCAAGCAAAACCGCTCCGGGGTTTGTAAACACCGGTTTTGCGACTCTGCCGCCGTGGGGAATTTGCTGCATGTCCGGCTGCGTGGCCGTCGCGCTTCTTACGGCGAACGTTACTATGTACTCGTTCTGCACCCACTTGGCGTAAAGGTTCAGCGGGTCTACGCCGGGAGCCGTGCCCGGTCCTTCCACCAGATTTTCCGCAAAGTTCCACCGTTCGTCGAAATAAATGTTGTCGGTAAACCAGCCCTCAAAGGAATTGCCGTCCTTTGTCAGGGGGCCGGGGTCTTGGATATGGGAACCCACCGGTACGGTAAAGCTGGTGCGGTTCATTATGGTGCCGTCGGGCCGCTTTCCGTTGTTTGCATAAAATTCCACGGTGCGGATGTTGTAGGCCCATCTGGCGTAAAGAACGATATCGTAACCGCGAACTTCTCTTTCCGCAAAGTTCCATGGATTTCCGGCTTCGTCTTCCCAGCGGGCAAAACCCTGATCCGGTCTGGGAGCTACCGGGTTGACCGGCTGAACTACCAGAGCGCCTACGGCTACCAACTGGCTGGGAACGCTGTCCGGCACAAAGCTTACCGTGCGAAAGATTGGGCTCCACCGGGCTTGCAGGGTGATAAAACCGTCCCCGTTCACGTCGTCGTCCTTCGTTACCGGTCTTGTTTCCACGTCCCACAGTCTGTTGTTTTCGTCAAACCAACCCATGAAGCCATAGGCTCCCCGCGCCATTGGTCTAAGTCTTCCGATTACGCCGCCCCAGGATATGTTTAGTGCCCTGGGGCCGGGAATGCCGCCGTCCGCGTCAAAAACTACAACGGCAAAATTTGCGCCGCTTCCGCCGCCCCCGTTTCCGCCGCCTTCTTCCGGTGTCAACACTCGTTGATTCTGGTCGTCGCCCCACCATCTTTCGATAATCGGGTTTTTGCAGGCGGCAAATAAAGTGCATACAAACACTGTCAATAAGCACAAGGCAAGTTTGCCGGGTTTTGTTTTCATTTTTAGCCTCCGTTTATGTGGTGCCTTACAGCCGCCCTACTCGGCGGTTCCCTTGATGACCATCATTTCGACCCTGCGGTTTATGTTCCAGTGGTCATGGTCGGTGGCGAGAATTCTTGTGCCGCCATAGGCTATGATAACTATTTGCTCCTCGTCCACGCCCCTTGCCTTAAGCAGCCCGGCTACTTCGTTTGCCCGTGCTTCGCTTAGGGTTAGCAGCTCCTGGATTTCCTCCGGGACGCGCGTTACGGGATTGGCGTGGCCCTCAATTCTAACCACGAAATCGGGGTTTTCGTTAAGGACTTTAGCGACATTGTCGATAACCAGTTCGTTAAGCGCCCTGGCATCGGCATCGATCCCTTCGTTGAACACCGGCGTGTCTCCGCCAAACAGAATGTACTCAACCAGCGTTATCATTATGGTTCTGATAACTTCCCTGGGGGGGGGCGTTCTTATAACTTCGACGTATTCGATTGTTCTGTTCTGTCTTAGCGGGAATCTGATTCCGGCGGTTAAGACCGCTCCGGCGATAAACGGGTACCCAACGCGCACCGAAGGCTCAATGTGCCATCTGTCGAATATCGGTATGTTTACGCCAAGCGTTGCATCCGCCAGTACCGAGCCGCGCGTATTCCTTACGTCGGCTCCCCGATACGCCGCAATCAGGCCCACTCCGCCCTGTAGAAAAATGTTGGTAATTCTGTCAGTGGATTCAAGGCGCAGGAAATTCCAGCGGAAGTACGCCTGCGTTTCCAGGGCTACTATGTTGTCGTTGCTGAAATTTATGACGTTCCTGCTGCCAATCATGAATCTGGGCGAAAGGCTAATCTTGGGATCAAAAACCAGGCCGAACGACAATCCCTCCACAAGGATATCGCTTGACGCCACGCCGGCATCCAGGGACCAGTACGACAAATTCCAACCGGAATCTGTTTGGGCGTGCAATCCGTTTGCAAAGGTTAAAAGTGCCACGGCTATTAGCAACCGTATTCCCCAGGGCGGGGACTTTTTTAATTTAGCGCGCTTTGGGGATTTGCCGGAAACCGTTTCCTCAAAAGGCGTTGCCTGCTGGGGAACCTCGCCATGTAACTTTCCTGACCGCATCATGCTTCTCTCCTTCCTTTGGTTTTCGAGCGATTGCAAAAGTTGTTGTTGTACCTCCGGCAACCGGTCTTGCAGTTCCCGGCCTAAGGGTCGGACTTTGGCCCGCGAATTAAATGGCGCGAACTAAAATCCGATGGCCAAAGTCCGAAGAAACGTGCTGCTAAGTGATTACTCTTGCAAAGTCGGGAGCCGTGTTCCGCTAATTGTCGGCGGTTCCTAAATTCTGCAAGCACCTCTGCTTTGGGGCAAAATAAGCCGCGGTATCACGTCTTCGAGTGATACTAAAAAATAAGCAAACCTCCCGGGAAGTCAAGTGAAATGGCCGAAAAACTGACAGTGTCCGCGTCATTTTTTGCCGGCGGCTCCCCCCTCTTGCACAAACCACTACACAAATGTATAGTGGTTTTATGGATATGGGGGAAAAAATCCTGCTTCTGGCGGGTGCGGCAAAATACGACGCGTCCTGCGCGTCGTCGGGCAGCGGCGGGGCTTCGGCAAAGGGCGCATTGGGCGGCGGCAAATTCGGCGTAAGTCTGCCCGCCGGTGTCTGCCACAGTTGGACCGAGGACGGCCGCTGTGTCAGTCTGCTTAAAGTTCTGTTTTCCAACGCCTGCCGCTACGACTGCGCCTACTGCGTGAACCGCGCCTCCGCGGATATTCCGCGCACCGGGTTTACCGTGCGGGAACTGGTGGAAATAACCTGCGAGTTTTACCGTCGCAACTACATCGAAGGGCTTTTTTTGTCCTCCGGAATTTTTGCCGATCCGGACATCGTAATGGGAAAAATGATTGAAACCGCGCGAGCGCTTCGCACGGAGGCCGGCTACGGCGGCTACATCCACCTGAAAATAATCCCCGGAACCGGCGAACGGCAAATTCGGGAGGCCGGTCTGTGGGCCGATCGCCTTAGCGTAAACATTGAGCTTCCCACGGACAAAAGCCTGAAAAACCTTGCTCCGGACAAATCCGGGCGGGAAATCCTTGGGGCAATGGACGATTTTTCCAACCTTACCGGCGAATTCGAGGAAGCCCGCCGCAACCCCGGCTTTTTCAGGCAGGGAAGAAGCTCGATTCCGGCCTTTGCCCCCGCCGGACAAAGCACCCAGCTCATTGTGGGGGCCAGCGCGGAGGACGATCGCCAAATCGTGAACCTTTCCAGTTCCCTGTACCGCAAGTTTTCCCTGCGGCGGGTGTACTATTCGGCGTTTAGCCCCCCCGCCGCCCGCTCCCAAAGCGTTTCCGGCCCCGGCGATCCGCGCCTTCCGGACATCCCCGGCCCGCCTCTGGTTCGCGAACACCGCCTGTACCAAGCGGACTGGCTGATGCGCTTTTACCATTTTTCCGCCGGCGAAATACTTAGCGAAGACGAACCTTTTCTGGACCAGCACATTGATCCCAAAACCGCCTGGGCCTTGCGCCACCTGGATTTTTTCCCGGTGGAAATAAACCGCGCCGACTACGAAACCCTGCTGCGGGTCCCCGGAATAGGCGCGAAAAGCGCACGCCGGATCATAGAAACGCGCCGTTCCCGCAGCCTTAGCTTCGACGGCCTTCGCCGCCTTGGCGCGGTTCTGAAACGCGCCCGCTATTTCACCACCTGCGGCGGCTCATACATCGAACGCCCCGACGACCCCCGTCGCATACGCCGTCTGCTTGCGGACACTGACGGCGCCGGGCTGCAACTGCCTTTGTTTGAGTTTTGAGGGGGGACACCATGGGCAAAATGAAATTTACAGGTGTAAATTATAGTTATACCTTCGACGGATCAGGTGGCATGAGGGATCAGCTTGAGCAAGCAATTCTTTCTGAATTGAAAGCAAAAGAATACTCTTTGAAAACAACTGTAAAGCAAGTAAAGGCAGGTGGTTTGCTATTCGGAACAAAAGAGCAGTGCGTTGTCATTCAAACTGATAAAGAGGCACAGATCATCATTTCTAACACCTCTGTTGGATATTATCTTTACGTAGAATTGTATCTTATGATACAAGAAAAAATGTGCTTTTTGTAGCATTCTCTGCTATTGCAGACAATGTTTTTAAACAGCAGAAAAGAAATGCTGTATTTATGGCTGCTAAGGAAGCTTCGGAATCTGCTTTTAGCAAACTTGGACTCAAGCAAAGCGATAACAAGTTTAAAGCAGATAAAAACTAAATTAGTAGTGAAGGTTAAGTTGTAGGAAAAACCTGCATTTAACGTTCCAGGTAACTGGCGTTTTGCGGTTGCGTATAAGGGCTTGCGCAGCAAGACCAGCAACCGCAAAATGTGGTGGAGCGAAACCGCACAAAGGGCGCTAGCCCGACTGCGGTTTCGCGGAACCTAGCCGCCGCAAGGCGGCGTATAGTTCGTTTGTTATGTGCCGTACCTGCGTATTCTGCGTTTTCCTATTGCCTTTGATTTATCAAAGATTTAATTGTCATAATTTGGCTATCATATGTTCCATGATGAATTGTTCAAAATGCCAGAAACATAAAATAATAAAACTCAAAATGATTTAATATACTGTTTCAAATAATATTTTTACAATCACTTGATCTTTAGGACTTGTATTTTGTATAATAAATCATCGGGGCTTCCACTAACCTTGTAAGGGTCTATTTCTTCCAGCAATTCTATCCTATTACCTAGAGTAGTATAATTCACATCTTCGGATAACAGATGCCCTGTATCAACAGGAATTCTCATAAAAATTATTGTATTGGATCCAGCTGACTGTGTAATTTTATTCATTATTCTTTTTTTGGGAATCACAGTATTAGCAACTAAGATCGTCTTGATATCGCCATACTTATCATAAGCAACACCGTCATAAAGGCTAAAACGTAGATTCTTTATTTTTAGTTTATTTTTTAATTCTATTGCTTTCCCGATTGCTTCTGAACTATTATCAATACCAATAAAAGTACTATTGGGGTATCTTGTTGTATAATGAAGCAATGATATAGGCATTGAACCACAGCCTACCATTAAAAATTTGCTATTAACATCAAAATATTTGCTTAATTCATCAATTTCTTTACCCACAGTATCATAAAATAATTTATTGAAATCTTTTGTTAAATATTTACGTATTTTTTTCATATCTAGCTTCATATTTAATTTTGTTATAGCTTCATTTTCTTGAATTTCAATCTGGCGTTCAAAAAACATTTCAGCATGAGTAAAATAACTTTTATACTTGACATATTCTTTCTTTTTGGTTACTTCATCAAAAACAACAGTCTTATTTTTTTCTTCTAACACAAAATCACCGAGAAATTGTCTTAGACTCAGCATTTCGCTCTTGAACTCTACAAAATCAGAATCATGATGCTCATTCAATTTATCATAATAAAGAGCCAAGTATTCCATAAAATCATGTGCAGAAATTAATCCTGACATACACAATCATCCTCATGTCTTTCGGAATTTTTCTGGTTGTAATAATCCATAACTTACTAAGTTAACAATACCTGGATCATCTCTGTTAAAAAAACATTTTTGTTGATAAATATATATATATATAGTTATCCTCCTATTGTAGACATTGATGCCTTTGTCCACATAAACTACAACTGGATATGCGGCATCTTCCTCCAGAAGCTCTGGATTTAAAAAGGGATCCTTTTCCATTTCTATTGGCACTTTCGCATATCGCAGTTGTTTTAATACATTTTCTGCATCATATAAGTCCATATTTATAGTTGTTTCCAATTCTTTTATTTTTTGCTTTTTACTAGTTTTTTCTTCAATTAAGCCATTTATGTCATCCGCATATTTTTTCTTTTCCTCACTGGACAAATTTGATAGTTCTAAAATCTCATCCAGTATTTTTTTTATTGAATGAGATACATCCGAAGCTTCTTTTTCTCCCCTCAAAAGTTCATCCTCAAGTTTCTTTTTGGATTGACGAAAATGACTTGGATTTATTTCCTTTATATCATCCTTAATGCCGATAAGGTGCTCAGCAAATCTCTCATCCATCCTTCCTATTTTTTCAGATATATCTTTTGTGAATTTATAAGTGTTATCATAAAATCTATTACTTGTATCCGATGCTTTGAAATAAAAGGATATAGATAACGCAAGGGCAAAAAAAGAAACAACAAGAGAGACAAAAAAAGGAAAATCTATGCTTACAACAAAATCTTGCGTTCTCATTAGCAGATACGCTGATACAATGATGACGTATATAACTGCAACTGAGATCACAACCATAGAAAAAATACTCTTTCTGTTTTTATACTTATCATCCATATCCACTTTGGTACCTCTTATTAAATCTCAAACACCATGAAATATTTTACAAAACATCCATGTCCTGAACCAAAGTCGTGACAGTTTCCATCTGGCATCTTCATTTGTAAGTCAAAATGTCCTGTAGACATCCATATCAAATAGTATGCCTCACTTTATGGAAAATGTCAATAGATAATTTTTGGGATTAAAAAAATAGCATAGAAAACATTGGAATATATTATATAATATCACTTTGATTGCGAAATAGTAATTTGGTAGAATTGCATTATTGTACTATATTTCTATAGCACATATTTTCACACTCTGTCTAATTATTGAGGAATATGAAGTCTTGGTATAAATTTTATCTTCTATATACTAACAAATTACGAATATATAACCAACAGCAGGTATGGCACATAACGAACGGTAACCGTATGCCGCCCTATTCGGGCGGCTAGGTCATGGGCTATGCCCATTCCCACGCCTCACTCACCCACATTGCCAGCCCCCAATAAAGCAATGCATAGCATTGTTTTATTGGGGGCTGGCAATGTGGGTTACCTAGAACGTTATCGCCGCTTTTGGCCGTCTTTTCAACCCGTACATAAAGCCACGCTACGGCGTTAGAATTCATTCAGGATTTTCGAAAGGGCCGAATTTGCCATCTTTATGAGTTCCTTTTTTTGCGAAGGCGCAAGTTTCGCAAGATTGTTTTGGGGTGCGGGGTTTATCGGCTCGTTTTTGAACAGGCTCCAGGATTCTATTTCCAGCGCGGCGGCTATTCGCTCGATCATGCTTACTGAAGGGAAACGCTTACCGGTTTCAATTTCGCCAATGTAACCAGTTGAGGAATCGCATAAATCGGCCAGTTGCATCTGGGAAATTTTACGCAATTTTCGATAAGCCTTCAAATTGGCGATAAAAAGCTCCTGTATGGTCAATGCACAACCCCTCTTGCGGAACTCCTACTAGACTCCATCAGCATGTTTCCACCCCACCGTGTTATTAGCCTGTAAAAATATCTCTTGACACTACGCAATTAGATAGGTACAGTTAAAACCATGCTATAAGCCTAGTTTTTGACATTTTACTGTTTTGAGGCATGGAAGCAGTTTGCCGGCGCGATACGTTTGGCTTTTCTATGGATAAAAGGCTGAATTTTTCAGTTTTTTATATGCCGCCCGTATGGGTGGATCAATTTCCGTGGTAGTCCGCAAAAATAGGCAGCGGGTAACCACAAAAAGGAGTGTTCCATGAAGAACAACTTCAAACTTTTCGGGATTATCGCTATGGTGGCGGTAATCGGATTTTCGGTTATTTCCTGCGGGAATAACGACAGCAACGACGATGGCCCCGTTCGTATAACCGTCACAGGTCTTGAAAACTACAACGGCTGGGTGATAGAAGTGTACCTGTCCGACGGATACTTCTGGGCACATGGCTATCCAGAGGAACGAATCGCAAACGGTTCGGGGACTGCTGATTTGCTTGATACGGAAACTGAACTACCGTTTACTAGAACAGGGCTGTTCTTTGTTGGGCTGGAGCTCTTTTGTTGTTGCTATGGAGATGCCGCTTACTACGTTACTGCCAACAGGGTCAACATAATAGGTGGATCCCAAACCATACCGTTCAGCGCTTTTATTCCAGCCGATGAGTGGGAAGAATTTGGAACAGCCAGTTCGAACCCATAAAGCATTCTGGGCGAGTGCAGTATAGCAGGTTATTATTGCATTCTTGGGTACGCCGATAACTGCAAGCCAGAAGGCGCGGATACACCGTTGCCTTCCGGCTTAACCTATGGAACCACTAATTTGTTAATGATTCCATAGGTATTTTCCAGCCCACTCCGGTGTCTTTGCGTACACACCATTTCGTGCAGACCGTACTCGCCAAACTTATTTCGCATCGGGGATATAGTAAACGTAACTTGACGCAAATACTTGGTTGCAAAAACTTCCGGCGCAGATTCCGCAACAATGTCATTGCTTGTTTTGCAAAGGATTATGCCAACGGGCGGGTTGTCGCCATCGTCGTTGACCTCGGTCTCGTAGTAGCTCAGTACGCATACATCTGTCCGAGGTATCGATTTGCCGGTTTAATTCCTTGACCGACCATCGAGCGTTGGCGCATTCCTGTTCATAGAACGAGCAAGCGTACCTGTCTTTTAATGTTGATACGCTGACTTTATCACACATTGGAAGTGCAAACAAGGCAGCGTATTGCCACTTACCGGCGTTAGGCGGTATACTCGTTAAACACAACTCGAACGGTAGGCAAAACCATGAAGCAACCGAGGCGGAAACAAAAGCGGGAAACACCGCACATCTTTGATCGCACCATCAAATATCTGTTACACGAAACCGGCACCGCCAACACGGTGTCTCTGATCAACGCTCTTTTTGAAAGGCAGTACGCCTACGACAGTCCGGTACGCTTTGCAAAAACCGAAGGCCTGCGAAAGCGGGGAAAGACCCTGGAGCTTTTTCACGCGGACATCATTCTAAGCGTGGCGGACGACGATTTTGCCATTGAATTCCAGATAGGCGACGACGAAATTATAGGTCTAAGGCTTTTCGAATACGGCTTCCGGCACGCCCACGGCACCAGGCGGATAACGGGCAGGGGCGAGCTTGTAGAAATGGACCTTCCCGATGCCTGCGTTGTCTATTTCGAAAACACGAAAACCACGCCGGAACACATTACGTTCAGACTGAACCACAAAACCAGCGGAAAGTTTTTCGATTACGACGTCAGGGTTTTCAAAATGGCGGAACAGACCCTTGAAAGCCTGGAACGGCAAAAGCTGCTATTGCTTCTGCCCTTTTGCCTGCTTCGGTTCCGCAAAGAGCTGGAGCATACGGGGACAAAACCGGAGGCGCGGCTGGCAGTGGCGAAAAAAGAAAGACAGGCGATTGACGATCTGGAGGATATTTTGCTGCGAGCCAGGGAGAGTGGCTTTTTGGGCAACTATGATGGTATAATGGTACTTGAGAGCATATCGCGAATGCACGATGAGCTATATGGGGCGTATCCCGAATTCCAGGAGGCAGGTATGGCGGTAAAAGAACGGGTTGAATTCACTTTGGCAGATTACAGACGAAAACTCATCAAAGAAACCCAGACCATGGCTCAGTCCATGGCCCAGTCCATGGCTCAGTCTATGGTGGCGGCTAAAAGTGCGGAGGCAAGTGCTAAGACAAAAGACGAGATACTTGGCCTGTTCAAACAAGGGTACACTGTTGAAGAGGTGGAAAAAATGCTCGCGCAAGAGAAGGCGGAAGACACTGAAACTTCCACGGCATCACGATGAAAACCGGTCGTCATCCTCCCGCAACCAGGGGGAATATCTGCACAAGGTCCTCGTCCCTTAGCCGCGCGTCGATTCCCCCCAGGTGAACCACGTGTCTGCCGTTAATCATGACGACAATCTCCTCTCCCAGTTCACCGTCGGGACCCAGCAGTTTTCCGCCCAGTTTGGGGCCGTAGCGTTCGGCAAGGATGCGGGCCAAGTCGCCTACCGTGGGTGCCGCCGGCACGTCGGTCTCGGAACAGTTGGTGTAATCGCGCAGATAGGCAAAAAATTTAACCCGCATCCGTTTCCCCCGCTACTAATATACCCGCGCCGGGCTAGGCTTTCAAGCCCAAAGCGCCAAGCTTGTCCGTAGTCGGCACGCCTTCCGCATCCCAGCCCCGGACGGTATAATATTCTTCAAGCATGACCTACAGCTCGGTGATCTTTCCCTTGCCGGCGCCGGAGGGCAGGCTTCGGCGATGTCATGTAGCCGCGCACGTGGCAGCCGCCCCGGTTGCTTGGTCGCGTACTCCAGGCCCATGCCCTGCGCTGCGCGGCTGTCGTAGGCGGGCATTTCCTGTTTCTTGACCGACATGGAAAGCTCGTGCGCGTCGTACTTCTCCGCCATGCGGAACGAACCTTTCGCCAGCTCCTTGCCGAAACCCTCGAACCTGCCGACCTGTTCGGTAAGCGCGACGACTACTATTGGAATCACCGCGCCAATCATGCTATACTTAACGCAGGAGCAAGCCATGGGAGCATTACCAAAAGCGGAACAAAACCGCCGTTTCACCTACGCCGACTACAAGGACTGGGAACTTAAAGAAGGTGAACGCTACGAGCTTATCCGTGGCGAGGCTTTCGCCATGGCCGGGCCTAACATAAGGCACCAGACTGTTTCCAGGGAAATGTGCGGTCAATTGTATAATTACTTGAGGGGAAAGCCATGCCAGATGTTTGATGCTCCCTGCGATGTCCGGCTTTTCTACGAGGAAGAGTTAGGCGAAGACGACGACACGGTAGTCCAGCCGGATATCCTGGTTGTCTGCGACAAAAGCAAGATAGGGAATGAGGGCATAAGGGGAGCCCCGGATTTGGTGATAGAGATTTTGTCCCCTTCGAACACCGCAATTGAGATGGCGGAAAAACACGACCTGTACGAGGATGCGGGCGTACGGGAGTACTGGGTCGTGAATCCTAACAACAACGCGGTTACAGTCCACCGTTTACAGGACAACGGGGTTTTTGACAACAAGATTTACAAAGCCCCCGCCACCGTTCCAGTTGGTATCCTCCCCGGTTTCGGCATCGCGCTGGATCAGGTGTTTATGGTAGGCGCAGAGATTCCGCCCCCTTGACACGGGGCCCCAAAATGTCCAATAATTAACAATCAAGCCATGAAATACCTAGTGTTGGAAAAACTGGCGGGAAAACCGTGGGGAGTACGGTCGCGAAACCGGCTGGGTTCCTCCAGGCAAATTGCAAAAAACAGACTGACGAACAAGACCAAACAAGGAGAAAACGATGATTAAGACCGTGAAATCTGCGGACCTAAAGGGCAAGCGGGTCGTTATGCGCGTTGACTTCAACGTGCCGATGAAGGACGGGGTGGTGCAGGACGACACGCGCATTATGGCGGCGCTGCCTACCATCAAATATATCCTGGAACAGGGGGCGAAGACGCTGACCCTTATGTCCCATCTTGGCGATCCTTCCAAGGACGCGAAAAAGGCCAGGGAAAAAGCCGAGAAGGACGGGAAGGCTTTCGACGAGGCGGCGTACATCAAGGGCAAGCACCGGATGGCGCCGGTCGCGGCGTACCTGGAGCAGAAGCTGGGCAAGACGGTGGTTTTCGCCGGCGAGGACGGCTGTTTCGGCAAGAAGGCGTTTGTCGAGGGGCAGGCGGATGGCTCGGTTGTCATGCTGGAGAACACCCGCTTCGACAAGCGGGAAACGTCCAAGGACGCCGGGGAGCGGGACGAGCTGGCCAAGGAGCTTGCATCCTATGGCGAGGTCTTCGTGAACGACGCTTTCGGCACGGCCC
>Ga0209755_10001446_pt1 | contig 36890 bp, 41 predicted proteins | sample TergutCo191P1_FD_187301 | JGI IMG/M metagenome (GOLD analysis project Ga0209755, IMG submission 187301) | Cornitermes sp. P1 segment gut microbial communities from Petit-Saut dam, French Guiana - Co191P1 (SPAdes) (version 2) | ecosystem: Host-associated > Arthropoda: Insects > Digestive system... | reverse complement strand
AGTCTGACAGGTACGTTTTCATTAATCGTTGACTGGTGTTCGATTAGGACAACAATCCTGTCGTTAATTGTGAAAGACAGATCATTGATCCGCTTCATGTAGATGGCGTCCGAAAGGGTGTTGATATCGACTATCGCGTCTGGAGGGATATCAATTCCTACGATAGCGGAATACAGTTCCCGCAGAACATCCGGCGTGCCGAAGAGAACAGAGAAAACACTGTCCTTGTGATTTCTGTTAGCATTCAAGTTCATAAAAACCTCCAGCTATATATGAGGCGGACTCGGCATTTTGCTTGACTGATAACGAAAAAAAATTGAAAAACTTTAATAGTCCAAAAGACTTCACACTAAGGCGCCAAGGCACAGAGGTATGCGCACGCTTCGAAGTACGCTCTTAAACCCGGAAATAATGGAGAGTCAAGATATATTTTTAGGTTTAGGATTGGCTCTCAAACAATAACTTTGTGACTTTGTGTGAGGATTTTGTAATATAGACATCTGTAAATAGTCCTTGCTCATTGTAGACGCACTCGTCGTTTCTCCGTGTCCTCGGACACGGAGTTAAACAACATAAGTAGACGCGCTTGTGGTGCCGCCATGTCCGGTCCAGTTTGTGTGAAAGAATTCGCCGCGTTTTTTGTCAAGGCGTTCGTAGGTGTGGGCGCCGAAGTAGTCTCTTTGCGCCTGTAAAAGATTCGCGGGGAGGCGTTCGCTTCTGTAGCCGTCAAAGTAAGAGAGAGCGCTTGCGAAGGCGGGGGTCGGGATGCCGTTCTGTACGGCGGACGACACTACCCTTCTCCATGAGCCTTGTGCGTCTTCAATTATTTTTGCGAAAAAAGGATCGAGTAACAGATTTTCCAAATCGGGTTTTTTGTCGAAAGCTTCTTTTATTTTTCCGAGGAAGACCGAGCGGATTATGCAGCCGCCTCTCCACATGAGGGCGATGCCGCCGTAATTAAGATTCCATTTATATTCTTTCGCGGCTTCTCTCATTAAAAGATAACCCTGTGCGTAGGAAACTATTTTTGACGCGTAAAGCGCTTTTCCCAAATCTTTTATAAATTCCGCTTTGTCGGCGGGCGCGGTGATTTTAGGCGATGAAAAAACCTTCGCGGCTTTTACGCGTTCGTCTTTCGCGGCTGAAAGGCATCTTCCAAAAACGGCTTCTCCTATCAATGTAAGAGGCACGCCGAACTCAAGCGCGGCTATGCCTGTCCACTTGCCGGTTCCCTTCTGCCCCGCGGTATCAAGAATTTTTTCGGCTAAAGGTTTTCCGTCTTCGTCCTTGTAGCGCAGTATGTCTCTTGTAATTTCTATCAGGTAACTTCCAAGAGAGCCGTTGTTCCATTCATCAAAAATATCTCCCATTTCGTCGTAACTTAACTTAAGCGCGTTTTTCATCAAATCGTAGGCTTCGCAGATTAACTGCATGTCTCCGTATTCAATTCCGTTATGCACCATTTTTACAAAGTGTCCCGCGCCGTTTTCGCCGACCCAGTCGCAGCATGGAACGCCCTCTTCAACTTTCGCGCAGATTGCCTGTAACATGGGTTTAACAAAATCCCACGCCGCTCTTGAGCCTCCTGGCATAATCGAAGGTCCTTTTAAAGCGCCTTCCTCTCCGCCTGAAACGCCTGTTCCTATATACAAAAGCCCTTTGGACTCAACATAAGCCGTGCGCCTTATCGTATCCTGATAATTGGAATTTCCGCCGTCTATAATGATGTCGCCTTTTTCAAAAACTTCCAAAAGCTGTTCGATAGTGTCATCAACTGCCTGTCCGGCTTTCACCATTATAAAAGCCTTTCGCGGAGAAGCCAGAGAAGAAGCGAATTCTTTTAAATCATGGCAGCCTGTTATTTTTTTGCCGGCTCCCCTGCCGTTAACAAATTCGTCAACTTTGGAAGTTGTGCGGTTGTAAACGGCTGCGGTAAATCCCTTGCTTTCCAGATTCAAAACAAGATTTTCTCCCATTACCGCAAGACCTATTAAACCAATATCAGCTTTTCCCATCTTTCTCTCCTTAAAACGCCTGAGATTCTTTTGATTTTATATGCTATCATATATGGGAGAGGTATGTCCATGTTGGAGAAAACATATGTAGCTCTGGGCGGTAAAGAAAAAGATTTACACGATCAGGAACTTGAGGAGCTTTTTTTAAACGCGCTTTCGCAGGCGCTTGTTGATGTTAATGACGCGGGGAAAGTGATAATTCTGCCGCCTGATATAACAAGGTTTCATTCACGCGCCGGTTTCTTTACGGAAGCCGCCTCGCACATGCTGGCGGGAAGACTTGGAGCTGTGCTTCCGGCTCTCGGCACTCACATGGCAATGAATGACAACGAGTTAATGAGAATGTTTAACACCACTCCTCTGCACAAATTTCTTGTTCATGACTGGCGGAACGACGTTTGCGAACTCGGGCGTATCGAAGCGGACTGGGTTGAAAAAGCCACGGACGGCGCTGTGCGCTACGACTGGCCTGTACAGGTAAATAAAGTTCTTAAAAATACCGGCGCGGGAGTCGGGGACTATTCAATCGCGGTGAGTATCGGGCAGGTTGTGCCGCATGAAGTCGCCGGAATGGCAAATCACGCAAAGAATATCTTTGTAGGGACGGGCGGCAAGGAAGCTATCGATAAAAGCCATTTCGCCGGCGCCGCCTACGGAATGGAAAAAATTATGGGAAGAGCCGACACTCCCGTGCGCGCGCTTTTCGACGAAGGTTTAAGGCGTTTCGCGGATAAACTGCCTCCCGTTTTATGGGTATTAACTGTCGTTTCCGCGCGGACGGATGAAGAAGCGGAAAAATCAGGCAAGGGGCGCGGCTCACTAGCCGTAAGAGGGCTTTACGTCGGCTTTGGAAGAGAATGTTTTGAGAAAGCGTCCGCCCTTTCCCGCGAGGTCAATGTAAACCTGATGGATGAGCCGGTTAACAAAGCTGTTGTTTACCTTGAACCCGAAGAATACCGCACAACATGGCTTGGGAATAAAGCGATATACCGCACGCGGATGGTAATCGCGGACGGCGGTGAACTTGTAATACTTGCCCCTGCTCTGGAACGCTTCGGTGAAGATCAGGGAATAGACGCGCTAATCCGAAAACACGGATACAGACCCGCGAAAGAAATTCTTTCAAAGGTAAAAGAAGACGAAGAACTTTCAGGCAACCTGAGCGCGGCAGCCCACCTTATTCACGGATCGAGCGAGAACCGTTTTACAATCCGTTACTGCCCCGGCGATAAGGTTTCCAGAAAGGAAATTGAATCCGTAGGCTTCCAATGGGGCGATTTAAAAGAGACGCAAAACCGCTACGATACGGGCAGCCTTTCATCCGGCTGGAATACCCTGAAAGACGGCGAAAAAATCTTTTATGTCCCCAACCCCGCTCTCGGCTTATGGGCAGAAAAAAAGCGTTTTGGTTCGTAAATTCTTCCGATAATTGAAAAATGAAACAACTATTCCTCATGTTTGTTATAATTCCAATTATGTTAACCAGTTGCGCTACCAAGCGCGCTCCTGCGGGCGATGACGAGCAAAAACTTGACGAAGCTCTTCTGAATTTTGTTCACGAACCGGGCGAGACTCTGCCTGTGTCGGTATTCAAAGAAGTGTGGGGCTATGTTATCACAGGGCAGGAAGCCGCTTTAAAACAGGGGCTGCCTCTTACGGATGTCTGCTATTTCGGCGCCGAAGTTGACGTGTACGGAAAATTAACAGGCGTTCCGAAAAGACAGAATCTTCCGGCTTTTCAGGGAAGGGTGCATTTTTCCGTAACCTGCGGAGGTCAGGCTCTTACATATTTTACCCTGCTTCCCGGAAGTCCTCAGCGAAGCGCGTTAATAACAGACCTTATCGCGGCTTGCGCTAATTACGACGGGCTCAATGTTGATTTTGAAAATATCCCCGCAAGATCGGGCGAAGCGTTTCTTTCGTTTTTAAGGGAACTCCGCGCAGGTCTTCCCAAAGATAAAATATTTTCCGTCGCTCTTTACGGCAGAACAAGGCAGCTGGCAAATGACGTTTACGATTACGAAAAAATAAAACCTCTTGCGGACAAGATTTTCATAATGGCTTACGACGAGCACTGGAGCGGCAGCAAACCCGGTCCTGTTTCATCGCTTCGCTGGTGCAGAAGCGTCGCCGAATATTCCATGCGCGTTATAGGAGCCGAAAAACTTGTGATGGGCATTCCTCTTTACGGACGCGCATGGGAAGAGCAGAATCATTCCCGCGCCCTTATTTTTCCCACAACGGAAAAACTGATGGATACCCATCATGTAAAAGATATAAGGTACGAGAACGGCATCCCCACTTTCGATTATTCTCCGAATGTTTCCGTAAAGGTTTATTATGAAAATGAATATTCAGTCTCCGCCCGCATGGAGTTATACAAATCAATGAACATAAAAGCCATAGGCTTCTGGCGCATCGGTCAGGAAACCCCCAAAGTGTGGAACATTTTAAAGGTCGAATAAAAGAATTTTATATTATAAAAAGAGATTCACACTGAGGCACAAAGGCACAAAGTTGTTGTTTGAGAGCCGATCCTAAACCTAAAAATATATCTTGGCTATCTATTATTTTTTGGTTTAAGAGCGTACTTCGAAGCGCACACATACCTTCGTGCCTTGGCGCCTTTGTGTGAGCTCTTCTTTCTGAATTATTTTTACCCGATCAGATATTGGCGCCTTCGTGTGAGCTCTTCTTTCCGAATTATTTTTTTGCTCTGTCAGGTCTTAAGACTTCCGCGCCGTTCAGGTAAACATGATTTGGTTTTGAGTCTTCTTCAAGATAGCAGTGGATTATTACGCGGATGGTTCTTTCAAGCGAATTTTTTACTTCCGGTTCCTGTGACGCGAATAGAGCCGTATCGCCGCCTGCGCGGTTCGCTCTTCTAAGTGCGGTGCACGGGCTTATCGCGTTTAAATCGTTTGTAACGGAAAATATAACAGAGACTATATCTTTTTCTTTTAAACTGTTTTTATTTAAAATTTCCTCGTACATCAGAGCGACCTGCGTTATAATATCGTCTTCCCTGTTCTCACATTGTACCGCTCCCCTCAGGGCAAAAATTCTTTTCATGCGTTTCCTCCTGAAATTGCAACTATGAACGCTTCAAGCAATATCGTAATAAGCCCGTATACTATGCAGATAATATACGGCGCTATTCTTATATGACGCGCGTTCACGCCTCTTGTAATTTTATAATAACTGTTTTCAAGCAATTTATAAACGGAACATACGCACACCATGAACGAAGAATACCTGATTATATTCAACAGAAGAAATAACATGTCGTCGGTAAATTCAGGATCAATGACGTATAAGAGCAATGATACAAATGATACTGCTAAACTGGCTGCCAAAAGCCCGATTACAGGCTTTCTGGATCTTCTGTCATTCCTCATTGTTAATCCCTATAATCATGTTGATAAAATATCAATATACATAATATAATATCTTATGAGAAAATTTTTATTAACCCTATTGATCCTCGCTATCTTCGGCGGAACCGTTTTCATGTTCGGCTGGGTTCAATTTTCAGTTCCTCCGGGAAAATACGGCGTTGTAAGCTCTAAAACCCACGGTCTGGATCTTAAACCGGTTAAGTCCGGCGAATTCCGCTGGATATGGTATAAAGTAATTCCAACAAATGTAAAAATATCGATTTTCAGCCTTGATCAAAATGTTTATCCCATTAATTTTAACAGTTCTCTTCCTTCCGGGAATGCCTACGCATCCTTTGTGGGAATCTCAAACGCCGATTTTTCGTGGAATCTTCACGGCGAAATCAGTTTTGCCCTCGACCCTGATATGCTGGTTCCAATCGCCAGCCAAAATAATCTTTCAAATCAGGAAGAACTTGACTCCTATCTCAAAAATAAGGCGAAAAATATCGAAATTTTGCTGCTTCGCCTCCTCTCTTCATCAGGAAACGACAGCACCCGGCTTGAACTGCTCATGTCCGGCAATCAGGATCCTCAGCTTGAAAAGGAAATTTCCGTGAATTTCCCGGAAATAAATGATTTTTCCATAAAAATATACACAGCGAAGTACCCCGATTTTGTTCTTTACAGGCAAATCCGCCAAATTTATGAGGATTTTCTCAAAAGTCAGCGCGAATATATCTCGTCTTCATTCGGGAAAATGGCGGAAAGCCACATTCAGACGCAGCTCCGTTTTGAAGAACTGGAAAGATACGGCGATATGCTTACAAGATACCCCATCCTGCTTGACTATATGCGAATGGAACATGAAATAAGCGATTAACAGCCTCAACCGTAACTTGCATACAGTATTTGTTGTTGAATAAAACAGTGAAACAAAGTATTGTATACTTGGAATTCGGATTTTTTAAGGAGAAAATATGCAAAAGGCATGCGCCTTATTATTTATAATACTTTTCATGTGTCTGCCTCTCGCGCTCTTCGCGCAGGAAGACGGCGATCCCGAAATTGACGACTGGGAAGATTACACCACCGATTTATATTCAATGGGAGATCAGTCCGTTGTTATCTCTCTTGGAGTCGGATTCCCTCTTGGTTTCTGGAATAACGGGGAAAAACTGGAAAGCAAGATTGAGCCGCCCATCGGCGGAACGGGCGTGTTAACGTATAATTACTATCTTAATCATTTCTTTTTTCTTGGCGGAGACCTTGGGCTTTTATTCCTTCCCACGATTGCGGATCACACTGTTTTTTTAACAACTCTCGGCGCGAAAGCCGGCGCTCAGCTTGTTTTTGGACGCTTTGAATTTCCCGCCTTTATTACTCTTGGCATGACAATTCAAACGTACCTGGACTTCGGATATTTCGGGATGTTCGCGAAAGCCGGAGTTTCCGCTTTTTTCAGAATAACTCATGAATGGTCTTTTGGTTTCACGTCACATTATTCGTGGTATCCGCAATGGACAAACGAACCGGCGAAAAATGTAGACGGGCATTTCGCGGATATAATGATTTCAGGCCGTTATCACTTTTAAGGTATGGTAAAACAGATGAAAAAAACATTTTTGGTTTTAATTATTTTTGCCTCTATTTTTTTTGCGTTAGGCTCATGTAATGACGCCATTTTTTATAAAGTTTATGAAGAAACCAAACAGAACGATCCTTTAATCGACGGCTCTCCTACAAAATTCGCTGTAGCGGGCGGATATTTATGGGTCGCCTCAGGGCATACATTATGGCGTTACAGGAACAACGACAGCGGCTCAGGCTGGGAACGGTTCCGGCAAGATTCGATGATCAGAGATATTGCCGCCTTCGGTAATTATGTTTATTTATGCATGAGCGACGGCAGCAAAGGAAGCGTCAGACGCTTTAATATTGCCTCAGAAGAATACTCCGATATTGATAACTCCAATATAATCGACGCGCAGACTTTATACGCCGCAAACAATAAGAATGTTTTATTCATCTGCAGCAGAGGCAGCTCGCCGTCCCGTTTCATTTATTATTATTTAAATGAAAACAGCATAACTCCCGTAAGGATTACGAGTGACGCGGATGAATTTGATTCAATACTAAACGGCGCGGCTCATGACGGATCACGTTACTACCTGAGCAATAAGGGAGGAATATTTACAATCGCCGATAGTTCGCTTTCTTCGGCGGCTTTAATTGCCGGCTCTGATTTAAGCGGAAGAGAAGGATTTACAGGCATTATTAATCTGAGCGCCGATGTAATTGCAGCCATTAGCCGCGTAGGTAAACTTTATAAAGTTACAAGTACGAGCGTCAGCGAAATCGCGAAATTCTCCAATGATGATCATTCTTCAACCGGCGCGCTTACTCTCTGGCAAATGGACAAAGATTCGCCGTTTCCCGAACTGCTCCTCGCGGGCAGACAGGGCAAACTGAATTATTCCACTACCACAAGCTATTCTCACGGATATGTCGAAGTTAATTTGACAAACGGAAATGTAGCCGGCAATTTATTCAGCAATCCCGGCGAACTCTCGCCTTCAAGCGTAGCGAGTTTCGATCGTTTTGCGTCGTCATTGGGGACAAATCCGGTAAACAGTATAATTCAGACGCCCTACGCAGTCGATAAGAACATGACTCTTTTCGCTTCAACTCAGACAAAAGGCGTATGGTCTTACCGCCCGAATAAAGACGGCGAATGGTATTGGAACGCGGAAGAATAATCTGCTATTCTTAACCTGATGTCCGACCTTTTCAGCGCGAAAAATGATAAATCTTTAAACTTAAGTCCTCTCGCGGACAGAATGCGTCCCCGCACGCTGGAAGACATAATCGGGCAGGATCACATTGTAGGACAGGGAAGACTCTTAAGAAGAGCCATTCAAGCCGACCGCCTTTCATCGATTATTCTCTACGGACCGCCGGGAACCGGCAAAACCTCTCTAGCAGCCGTTATCGCGAACACAACAAGAGCCGCATTTGAAAAGTTAAACGCAGTTCTTTCGGGCGTAAAAGACATCCGCGAAGTTATAGACCGCTCAGACGACCGTTTCCGCCTTTACAGCAAAAGAACCATACTGTTTGTGGATGAAGTCCACCGCTGGAATAAGGCGCAGCAGGACGCGCTTCTGCCGTGGGTGGAGAACGGAACAGTCATCCTTGTGGGAGCTACAACCGAAAACCCGTTCTTCGAGGTTAACCGCGCATTGGTAAGCCGAAGCCGCATTTTTCAGTTAAAACCTCTTGATAACGAAGGGCTTTTAGAAACCGCGCGCCGTACAATCGCGGACAAGGAACGCGGCTACGGAAAATGGGATGTCGTCTTTGAAAAGGGCGCTCTTGAGCACCTTGTAGAAGTTTCAGGAGGAGACGCGAGAAGTCTTTTAAACGCTATTGAACTCGCTGTAGAAACCAGCGTAACCCCGTGGCCGCCCGAAGAAGGCGAAAAAATTCATATCTCAATGCACGCCGCGGAAGAAAGCATTCAGCGAAGGGCGTTATTGTACGACAGAGACGGCGATTATCACTTTGACACCATAAGCGCGTTTATTAAAAGCGTGCGCGGAAGCGATCCGGACGCCGCCCTCTACTGGCTCGCTAAAATGGTACGCGCCGGAGAAGATCCAAAATTTATTTTCAGAAGGATGATAATACTGGCGAGCGAAGATGTCGGACTTGCGGACCCCAACGCGCTTTCCGTTGTCATTTCCTGCGCTCAGGCTTTTGAGCGTATTGGTTTTCCAGAAGGGAACTTCCCTCTTTCCCACGCGTGCCTGTATCTTGCGACAGCGCCGAAATCAAATACAACAATGGCGTATTTTGACGCTTTAAAAGAAGTGGAACGCGAAGACGCCGAAGTTCCGAATCATTTGCGCGACGCAAGCAGAGACGCAGAAAGTTTCGGTCACGGCGAAGGATATGTTTATCCGCACGCGTACAGGGATCACTGGGCTGCCCAGCAGTATCTGCCTGGCACTCTGCGCGGAAGAACTTTTTACATTCCGTCGGAAGTAGGCTACGAAGGAAAAATACGCGAAGAGGTTTTACACAAGCGCGAATTGCAGGCTGCTATCGTTCTTGGAGACGGGCAGAGCGATTCTGATCTTTTAACGTGGTCAGCGGCTTCCAAAGGAAGAGAAGGCTGGTTTAAAAGACTGGAATCGAATCGGAGCAAATCGTTATTGAATATCAGAAACGTGATTTTTGAAGCAGCCTCCCCTTCCCGCCAGTCGCGCGTTTTAATACCTCTTGCCAACGACGGTCTTTTGTTATGGGAAAGTCTCAGACGCTGCCCGGAAGGACTTACAGCGGCTCTTGTAAACGCTGAAGAAGCGAAAGGCGCTCTACTTCAGTACTCAGGCGTGTTAAACGAAACCGAAAAACCGTTAGTTGAAATTTTTGATCAAATTCTTCCCTCTCCTTCTCAATGCGAAGACTGGTTCTGCTGCCGTGAATTTGATCATATCCTTGTGCGCGCGCACAAGTTAAATGTTCCGTTAAAAGATATTGCGTTAAACGCGAAAGAGCTGCTTTCCAAAAACGGGAACCTTGTTCTTTACTGCTCCCCTGTCCTTTTGGGAGAGCGCATTTCAAGAATTCTCGCGGATGAGTGCGCGCGGAAAAATCTTGCCTCTCTTTTGGAAGAAGCCGAACATTCCTTCTTTAAGGATTTTAACAAGGAAAAAGCGGCAGTCTCTGAAATATGGGACGAAAATGACATAACCTGCGCATTGCGCGAAAACGGCTTTTCCGTTGAAAGCCAAACGCTTGAAAACAGCGAAGAGCGCCTTATCACCGAAAAAGACCTAACCGCGTGGTTTGACGCAAAAAACTCAAGATGGGGCTCATTCATGTCTTCTTCGCTCCCGGCTGATGTTTTTAACTCAATCGGGGATGCGATCCGTCAAAGAATCGCCAAAGGACCCATTTTATGGCGCTGGAGGTCAATTTGCTTAAAAGCAAGTATAAATAACCAAAAAAAAATGTAAAAACCTATACACAAGGTTTTATTTTTGTGCTATAATTCTTATATAATTCATTTTTTATTTCATTGAAGAGGAAACAGGTAATGAAAACTACAAAAACGAGTAAAAAAACAACAAAGCCCGCTTCAAAAGCAGTAAAAAAGCCTGCCGTTAAGAAGACTGCGGCTAAAGCCGCCGCGCCCAAAGCGAAACCGGCAGCAAAAAAGGTATCCAAACCGGCGGTAAAAACAACGGCGCAAAAAACGCCTTCAAAGTCCGCAGCCAAAAAACCGGCTTCCAAAACCGTAAAAAAAACCGCGTCCAAACCGGTCTCCAAATCAAAGGGGAGATCGCGCAATTTAAATCCGATTAGGTCAATAATTCCCTTAAGACCGATTTTTAATATTGAACCGGATGAGGATGAGGATGAGACTCCCGCGTCCCACCAGAACGACATGAGCCTTCCTGAAGGCTCTGCCTTACAGCAGACAGGGCACCGCCGTCCGTTGATTGTTTTCCCGAAATAATTTTACAAAATTTAATTAAAGTTTTTATCCTCAGACGCCGAAGATCTAAATTGAATAAATCCAAGCCGGGTTTCCGCGGATTCGGCAGGGAGAAAATTCATACCGGAAGCATGGATGCTTCTGCCAATATTCAAGGAGGATCTTATGATCATCAATCACAACCTAAGCGCAATGTTTGCGGACAGGTCCCTCAAGGTAACTCAGGATTATCTTAACAAAAACATGGAGAAACTCTCCTCGGGTCTCAGAATCAACAGAGCCGGCGACGACGCGTCGGGCCTTGCTGTTTCAGAGAAATTAAGAAGCCAGATTCGCGGCTTAAACCAGGCATCAACAAACGCACTGAACGGCATTTCCTTCATTCAGGTAGCGGAAGGCTATCTCCAGGAATCACAGGATATTATGCAGCGCCTCAGAGAGCTTTCTGTACAGGCAGCCAACGGTATCTACAGTGAAGAAGACAGAATGTACATTCAGGTCGAAGTTTCTCAGCTCGTAGACGAAGTTGACAGGATTGCCAGCCATGCCCAGTTTAACGGCATGAACATGCTGACAGGCCGTTTTGCCCGTCTTTCAGGCGAAAACGTTGTTACAGCCTCAATGTGGCTCCATATCGGCGCGAACATGGACCAGAGAGAGCAGGTTTTCATCGGCACCATGACAAGTAAAGGTCTTGGAATCCGCATGATGGACGAATCCTTTGTTACGCTGGAAACCCCGGATGACGCAAACAGGACAATCGGCATTTGTGATGCCGCGCTTAAAATCATCAACAAGCAAAGAGCAGACCTCGGCGCTTATCAGAACCGCCTGGAACACGCTGTCCGCGGCCTCGATATCGGCGCGGAGAACATGCAGGCTTCGGAATCCAGAATCAGGGATACTAACATGGCTAACCAGATGGTTCAGTATGTCAGAGACCAGATTCTGAACCAGTCAGGCACAGCCATGCTGGCGCAGGCTAACCAGAGGGCAACATCGGTATTGTCTTTATTGCAATAATGTGTTAAACTTACAGTAGATAGGGGAACCTGTTTTCTTAAGACGAGAGTCTTACCGTGGAAAAGAGGCAGGCTCCCCTCCTCTGACCTGAATTTCTAGAAGGCTTTTAATCCTTGTGATTTTAGTCTTTTAGATCAGCCTTTTAAAGGCAGTGATATTTGACAGAATCTCTCCAGCCTTTAACCAATTGAATAAAAAGGTTAATTGCGCGGGACATTTCGGAACGATTATTTTCATAACCCGCTTTTTCAAAGCGGGGTTTGGCGTCTTGGCTTGCATCCATGAATATGTCGATAAGCGTTTCGTTCTGTTGGCGGATAACAGGGGCGGCGGCGCGAAACTGTCACCTTTTACCGCTCCCGCGGAACGACCCTGGCAAGGATAGCCGGGGTTAAGCAAAAACATGGAGGGTATAAAATGATTATTAATCACAACATGAGCGCCCTTTACGCCGATCGTCAGCTCGGCGTAACCCAGGAAATGTTATCCAAAAACGTGGAGAAATTAAGCTCCGGTATGAGGATCAACAGAGCTGGTGATGATGCATCCGGACTGGCAGTCTCTGAGAAGATGAGAAGCCAGATTCGCGGTTTGCTTCAGGCCGAACGCAACATCCAGAACGGTGTGTCGTTTATCCAGGCAACTGAAGGTTACCTTCAGGAAACTCAGGATATTCTGCACCGCCTTAGGGAATTATCGGTACAGTCAGCCAACGGTATTTATTCGGACGAGGATCGTATGCAGATCCAGGTCGAAGTTTCACAGTTGGTCGACGAAGTTAACCGTATCGCCAGCCATGCCCAATTTAACGGCATGAATATGCTGACAGGTGCGTTTGCAGTGAACTCACCGTCAGGCAGAATAATGCAGCTGCAGATTGGAGCTAACATGGATCAGAACGCTAGGGTCTATGTAAGCAGCATGACTGCTACTGCTCTTGGTTTGACAGATTCACAGGGAAATGAAGGCAAACTTTCAATTTCTGACCCTGCGGAAGCAAACCTTGCAATCGGCACTATTGATTCGGCTTTAAAAGTTGTATCAAAACAGCGTGCGGACCTGGGCGCTTATCAGAATCGTTTCGAAATTGCTGCTCATGGCGTAGCCATTGCAGCGGAAAACCTGCAAGCAGCGGAATCCCGAATCAGGGATACAAACATGGCGTCAAAGATGGTGGACTACACAAGAGACTCCATCCTGACACAAACCGGAACAGCGATGTTGGCGCAGGCCAATCTTCGCACACAGTCGGTACTGCAGCTGCTTTCATAGTTTTTATCATTTAAAAACAGCGAACAAAGAGACTTCTGGACGTCGTCTTTTTTTCGTAAAGGGAGTGAAGTTCGCGCCTTCACTTCCTTAACCTGACCGCCGGGATTTAAAGTTTCGGCGGTTGGGTGAATTTTCTCTGCCAGGGATTGGCGGGGAAGTGGCTCGGACATGGTCCGGGTTTTTACATGGAGGTATATCATGTCTGTAGCAAGTGTGGGATTTCACGTCTCGCCGATGCCGACCGCTGAAATGGCGCAGGCAGCAAGGCAGCTTACTCAACCGGAAACAAAAGTAAAACCTCAGATGATTCGCTCTACAGCGAAAGATTTGGAGAGAATAGGTCTTGCTTTCAACAGGAAACTGCAGTTCGAAGTTAACCATGACTCAAATCAGGTAATCATCAAGGTAATCGACAAAGAAACCGATAGGGTCATTAAGGAACTGCCGCCGGAAGAATTGCAGCGGCTGCACAGCAATCTAAGGGAAGCTATCGGCCTTTTGTTTGACGAGATGGTTTAAACCGTAAACCGCGCCGTAGTTGCCTGTTGAAGGGAGGATTCAGGTTAATGTCCGATATTTATGTACCGGGAGTAAAAAGCAGGTTCAATACCGATCAAATGATCGACGACCTGATGAAGCTTGAGCGAATTCCCAGAGACAGAACTCAGAATAATATCGATTCTCTTCAAATACAAAAAAGCTACTGGCAGGAGATTGGAAGGCGGATCACTTCCCTGCGTGACAGCGCCCGTATGCTCTACTCTTTTCAAAACCCGTTTAACGAAAGACTGGGAGTCAGTTCCGATGAATCCGTAATTACGGCAATCGCGACAAGAGAAGCAAGCGAGCAGATGTTTAATTTTACCGTTAAGCAGACAGCGCAGGCAGATCGTTTTCTATCCCGTCCTCTCGATGAAAAAACCAGAATAGAAGCCGGAACTTACACTTTCACAGTCGGCAATGATGAAATATCAATTAATTACCGCGGCGGTACTTTAAGAAATTTCGCGGAGACCGTAAACAACCGCGGACGCGATAAAGTCGCGGCGTCTCTTATCACGGTGCAGCCTGGAACAATTTCTCTTTTAATCGAATCAAAACTGACAGGCTCCGCAAACAGACTCGGCTTTGCCAACGACGCTTCAAAGATGGCGGTTGATTTCGGCATGGCTGAAAGAAGCAACGATACTCTTAAAACAATCGATGTCAGCGAGAACGCCGTTAATAAAAGCGGACAGAACGCCGCCAATGTTTCAATAAACGACGGCGTAATAACTGTCGCTCCTCTTGCAACGGCGTCTCTTCCTGTTAATATGCAGATAAACCAGGATTCCCCTCTTGTTCTGCGTCTTCATACCCAGACAAAAGTCGGAACCGATGAAATGATAAAAATCCCTCAGCCGCCGCCGGGTCCCGCTGTCCCCTCGAGTTCTGTAACATACGGCGGAATAACAATAGAAAACGAGCCTTCTTCAGCGCCCTTCCCCGAGTTTACGCCTCCCGCGGTTCCGCAGCGCCGCGACGATATGGCTGTTTTAAATCTTGTTTTTACGGACGGCACAAGCCAAAAACTTCCCGCGATCAGCGATTCAAGTTCTCCTGTTGCAAGGCAGTATAACCTTGCCGAAATCGCGCGGGGACGCACAATCGCCTCGCTTAACGTGGAGAACGCAAATACGCACAGGGAAGTTTCAGTCGGCAGGATAGAGATTTTGGATCCCACTTCCGCCACAGGCGGGTTAAAACCAACAAACGCGATTTCCACTTCGCGCGACGCTATTATCGCGATGGAAGGCATTGAGATAACGCGTCCGACCAATAACATAAACGACCTTGTTCCCGGCGTTACATTGAACGTAAGGGGAATATCAGATAAGCCTGTCGAATTAAAAATAACAGGCAACACGGAAGCTGTAAAAGAAGCGATCATTTCGTTTGTCGGAAACTACAACAGGCTCATGGCGGAAATAAATATTTTAATAAGTTCCAGAGGCAATGTTACCCCCGACTTAAAAGCGCCTGCCATAAGAGGCGATGAACGCATCGTCGATGAACTGACGTATCTTTCCAGGGAAGAATCCGAAGAAATGAAAAAAAGACTCGGCGCGTTCAGCGGTGACTCTACTTTAAATACGCTGAAGAGCAATCTTCAAAGAACGATTACAGCGCCCTACCCCACAAGCCTTGAAAGGGATTTAACCCTTCTCGCGCAAATAGGAGTAAGTTCCAACGCGGCAAGAAACGCCGGCTATGATCCTGCGCGCCTGAGAGGTTATCTTGAAATCGACGAAAAAGTTCTTGATTCGGCTTTGGAAACAAAAATCCCCGCAATAAAAGAGCTTTTCGGAAACGATACATCAGGCGACATGATCGCCGATACAGGCGTTGCGTTTAACGTGGAAACTCTTGTTAAACCATTTGTGGAATTGGGCGGCATTATAACTTTAAAGACAGGCACAATCGACTCGCGCATCAATCAGGATGAAAGGCGGATCGCGACCCTCGACCGCCAGCTTGCGCAGAAGGAACAGGATTTGCGCATTCAATACGCCAGAATGGAATCCGCATACTCGCGAATGGAACAGTTGTCAAACTCACTTGATAATTTTAGTCAGCAAAACCGCGGCGGAAGATAATGGTTATTAAGATAAACGATAAGGCGCTTGATTTTGCCCTTGATAACGAAAAAACACTTGGAGAGGTTTTTTCCGCCGTTGAGCAATGGCTTTTAAACTCCGACCACAGGATTACGCAGGTTATCGTTGACGGGCAGAATATAAGTTCTTCCATGCTGGAAGAAATATTTAAAAAAGAAATAACGGGCGTTACAACTCTTGATATTTATACCAATGTTCTTGCCGAGCTTACTGCGACGTGTCTTATAAGTCTTTTGAAGGACATTGACGAATATGAAAAGACGCCCTTTGCGCAAAAAGCTAAATTCTTTGAAGACTGGAGGGAACGCGCCCAGGCTTTGTTCATCTACGCGCAAATGCCCGATCTCTATTCATATTTTTTTAACACTTTTTCCGCGGGCGATATTTCAGCCATTACCCTTCGTTCAATCACGGAAGAGATTCAGCGCGAGGTAAATGATCCTGTAAACGAATTTATAAAAGTAGAGCCCGTACTGAATGAAATATGCGTGCGCCTTACGGATCTTCCGCTTGATATTCAAACCGGAAAGGATCTCAGGGCGTCTCAGAGCCTTCAGCTCTTTTCCGCCGTAACGGAAAAAATTATCCGCATTTTTTACCAGCTCAATTCTCAGGGGTATCTTGCGAAGGAACAGGAGATTAAAACAATCGCTCAGGGGTTTGCCGATTTTAAAAATGTATTAAAAGAACTGTTAGAAGCGTACGAGAGGCATGACACTGTAATTGTCGGGGATTTATCGGAATACGAAGCGTCTCCGCGCCTGAAAGAACTGTATCTTTCCATTCTAAAAAACTGCGGTGAAACCGAACAGAAAACATCCGCTCAGGGCGAAAATATATGATTTTCTCGATTCTTTATCCGCTGCAAATATCAGCCACAGATTTTAACATGGACAATGTGGCGTCGCCGAAGCAGGTTATAATAGGTTTTTGCGTTATCGCGGCTATAATTGTCTTTTTAGCCCTGCTTAACTCAAAAAAAGGTCCTATTCCCACCAGCAAGAAAAAGGGCGGTTCAGGCGGCGGAGTAAGCAGCGCCGCGGGCGGCGGAATATCTCTTTTTTCAAGCTTTAAACTGCGCGGTATAGCGAGGAATATCGGTTTAAACCACGATCAGTTTAAAATGCTTGATTACGCGTTCAGAGTCGATGCCGCAGCAGACCCTGAAAAATCAATCGCTACTCCCGCCCTTTTGGACAGGCACTTCAAACGCGCTTTCAGGATTCTGGATCAGGATTCCGCGCCCGAAACACAGCGGAAAATCGCCGTGCTTTTTTCAGCCAGAAACGCGCTTGAAAACAGCGTCTTTGGAGCTTTAACTTCCAGCCGTCAAATAAGCAATGATACAGTCTTTACAATTATCTCAGGTAAGGATAAAATAAATGTAGCTCTGCTTTCCGCCAAGGGCGAGAATCTTGTGGTGGAAGCTCCCAAGACCGTTCTTGGAAGCCAGATTAAAATGCAAAGAGGTGCAAAACTTAACGTATTATTTTTTAACAAGAGCAATAAAGGTTTTTCCTTTGAAACCAGAGTAATCGGGTATTCAAACAAGGATGGGCGCGCGACGATGCTGATTGCCCATTCAAACCATCTAAGGTTTCTGTCGCAAAGGCGTTACCGCAGAAGGCAGGCTACGATACCTGTTTCATTTTTTCTTGTGCTTGTTGAAGGAAGCGGAAAGAAACAGCGCCTGATTGTTGATAAGCGGAGGTTTCAGGGAAACATTGCCGATGTTTCAGTCGGCGGCTGTTCCATCAAAGTGATGTCGCCTGTGCAGGTGGGGGCAAGGTTTAAGATAGAGTTTATGGCAGGCGATTCAAACGTAGCCGCTTTGGGGCAGGTTTTAAGAACGAACCGAACGGGTATGAATACGATTATTCATATCAAGTTTTTAAAACTGTCGCAGAAATCAATGAACGCTATTAATTCGTTTGTTTATGAATATGCCAGAGAATAAAGCAAAAAGGAAAGAGAATGAAAATTATAACGATTAAAGACATGATAAGAAAGGATGTCCCCATTTACTACAGATTGCTTTATACAGGAGTCGCTGTTATCGATTTCGGGAAAGGCGCGACCAACTACCGCATTGATATTTCAATCGAAGTAAAACCGACCGGGCAGAGAGACATCAACGTAACCTTTATCGACGCGATTGATTATCCTTTGGTTCCTGTTTTAAAGGAATTAAAGCAGTATATTAATGAGCTTGATTCAGCCGGCGGAATGCCGTCTTAATTTCCTCTCCAACTCGCCCGAGGAAACTTTTAATTTAGGAAAACGGATTGCCTTGTCTCTTTGCGCCGGCTCTGTTGTCGCGCTTGAAGGCGCTCTTGGAAGCGGAAAAACCTGCATGGCAAAAGGAATCGCCTGCGGTTTGGGAATAACGGAAAATATTACAAGCCCCACCTTTACAATAATAAATGAGTATACAGGAGAAAAAATTTCTTCGCTTTATCATATCGACGCCTACCGCCTTGAAGGCGATAAGGATTTTGAAGAAATCGGCGGAGATGAAATAATAAATTCAGGGGGCATCTGCATAATCGAATGGAGCCAAAACATTAAAAAACACATACCTGAAAACGCGGTTGTAGTTACTCTTAATATCACGGGAAATGAATCGAGAGAAATTAAAATTACAGGATTGGATATTATATGACGCTTCTTGCCATTGATTCATTCAGTTCCGTTCTTTCGATAGCCGTTTTAAAAGACGGCGTTTTCCATTGCGCGCATACGGAAGCGGCGATGAGGCAATCGGAACTTGTTATGACTCTTACGGACAATCTTTTAAAGGAAGCGGGATTAAAACCCGAAGATTTACAGGGCGTTCTTTGCATGGAAGGACCCGGCTCTTTTACGGGGCTTCGTATCGGTTACAGCGCCGCGAAAGGATTGGCTCTTTCGCTTTCCATCCCTTTCGCCGCGATTCCAACATTTGACTGCGTAGCTTACGGCTTTAAAAATGACTCAAATGTTTTAACTATCGCGGACGCGAGAAAAAACGCGTGGTTTTACGCTTTCTTCAGCAACGGAAAGCGCGTCTGTAAAGACGCGGACGGCGATTACGCTCTTATCGCGAACGATATCAATTCCATTATGAAAAACGGAAATGAAAAAATTACGCTTGCGGGTCCCGGCTCTTCTTCTTTTTTTAACTCGGTTTTGAATAAGCAGAAAGAGCGTTTTGTTATAAGTCAGGAAAAATATATTTACGCGAAAGAATTAATCCTAACCGCGAAGGAAAACAATATTTTTGAAAACGACTGCTCGCGGTACCTTGTTTCAGGACCGGAATATTTAAGAAAAAGCGACGCCGAATTAAACTCATAAACCGGCGCTCTCAAGTTCACGGAAAGCTTCAGTTAAAAAACTGTTTAAAAATAGCATTATGTCTTTATTTTTGTATTTATTAAGAGTTTTTGGTATACATTCCTGTAGAGTTTTTCCGAAACGTCTTTTAAAAACAACAGGATCGGGTCCTTCCCTGCATCGGAATCCCATCAGTAAAGAATCTTTTAAAAACGCAAGTCTGTCTAAATCTTCACGTAACGCGTTATCTAGTGACGGGTTTATAATATACGAGTCAATATCATCCGCGTATGTATAGCGGCTTACCTTTCCTTGCTCTTCATTTATCACAGTTCCTGATGCCGCGGCTCCTGCTCCCAGCCAGTTGTTCATTTGCCAATAATTCAAGTTGTGAACGCACCGTTTCCCGTCTTTGGCGAAATTGGAAATCTCATAATGTTCAAAACCTTTTTCGATAAGGGTATTCATTCCCGAAAGCCAGATTGAGTCGGCGTAATCAGCGTCAGGAAGGGTTATTATTCCCTCTTTAATTTTATCTTTGAGCGCAGCGCCGTCTTGTACACTCAGACTGTAAAGAGATATATGAGAAGGATTATAATCGAGCGCCCTTTTTATATCTTCAGCCGCTGTCTCTTCGTTCTGGAAAGGAAGTCCTGTAATAAGATCCAAAGAAAGCGAATCTTTAAAATATTTATACGCAAGTTTAATATTTTTATCAATTACTTCCAGATTTCCATTTCTGTTTACCGCCTTTCTGGATTTCTCATTGAATGTCTGCGCTCCGAGGCTTATTCTGTTTATGCCGCCTTCCCTGCATATATCTAAAAATTCTTTGGTAAGGAATTCAGGATTCGCCTCTATTGTAAATTCCGCCGGTTTAAAACACGTCTTTTCATTTAATTTATCGAGAAGAAAGCCGATTTTATTTCCCAACACAGAAGGAGTTCCTCCTCCGATGTACGCGGTTGTAAAACATTCTGCGGAAAAGCGCGAAATCTGATTTTCAATGTCGTTTACAAGAGCGTTTAAATAACTGTCAATGCGGGCATCATCGGCGTTTTTTACTGACACCGAAAAAAAATCACAATAATCGCATAACGAAGCGCAAAAAGGAATATGAATGTATAAAGAAAAACGCTGGTTCACTTTTTCTAAAATATTTCCATTTTTGTAACAGGCCAGAATCTTAAAACAGCTCTTGCCGTTATCGCAGAAGTTGGGATGCTTCCCCATGTGCGCGAATCATTCGTATTGCCGCGATCGTCTGAAACTACAAAACATTCTCCGGGACCGAGAATAATCGCGTCCATGATGCCTGAGAACGGAAGCTGAGCGTTGTAAAGCTGTGAAACCTGCGGGATATTCGGAATATAAGGCTTTTCGGAAAGTTCATGCTCTGTAAGACTGTAGGAACTTCCCGCCGTTCTTACCTTAAAAACATAATTGCTCATGGAGATTTCATCTCCGGGAAGCCCTATCACCCTTTTAATATAATACTGCCCTTCCCCGGAAAAAATGCTTACAAGCTGCGCGGTAAAAAATCTTACAATGCCGTCAAGTATCTTAAGCGGTATTTTTTTTTCTTTCTGATGTCCCATATCAACTAACACAATGCTTCCGCGCTTAAAAAGCAGATTGTTATTATCGCTTTTATCGCGGAGGTTCCATGGCGGCGAAAAAGAAGTGAAAATAATTCTGTCTTTCGCGCTGATTCCCGGCTGCATTGTATTGTTGTCTACAGACCAGACTGAAAAGAAAAAAGCGTTAAAGCATATAAACACAACATATAAAATTAAAAACACAAAAAGATATCTAAACAGCCTTGTCCGCTGTTTTTTCTGTTCCGCGTATGAATACTGTGTCCATTTATCAAACATATATTCCTACTTTATGCTTCCCATTCTGGACGCGGGCCAGTAAATAATCATTCCCTTTCCCAGAACCTTTGATATTTTTACAGGACCGAAATACCTTCCGTCTCTTGAATTGTCGCGGTTATCTCCCATGGGAAAAATTCTGCCTTCGCTCACATACCAGCCAAGGCGGTGTTTCGCGTAAAGAGCGCCGTAGCGGCTGTCGTGCGGAGACGCTCTTCTTAGAGTTTCAAGGCGGATCATTTCATGGGTAAGGTAATCGGGGAAACGCGCGTCCTTCGCGCCTGACGCTCTTTCCATCAATTTGCCGGAAGGAGTAAGCCCCATATCCATCCAGCCCGCGGCTTTCGCGGCGGCTTTTAAACCTGCGTACTGATCATCGCGCATCAGTCTGTTTATATTATGAGTCCATCCCCTTGCTTTAACGTATTGTGCTTCGTCCGCCCAGCCGCTCTCGCCCTTAAAACGAATTTTCATATTGCCGTTTTCCATCACAAAATGATCGCCTGACGTTCCGGCGGCTCTCTTAATTAAGAAATGAACTCTCGGATCTCCCGATTCGTCTTTGTCGATATCAACTAAAGTAAGAGTGAGCATGTATATGATCCTCTGCGCAACATCGAAAACAGTTCCCTTGGAAATATAAGACGGATTTTCAAAAATTATAATGTCGTTCTTTTTCGGCTTTACAGGACTCGGCAGTTTCAGAAAACCCGGCAGAATTTCAGGTCCGTAAATTATTTTATTAACAAAAACATGATCGCCTATGTTAAGCGAGTCAATCATTGAACCGGACGGAATCCTGTACGCCTGAACCAGATATTGATTCGCAAGCAGAACCATGCAGGCAGCCCACAAAAAGGCGTCCAGCCAGTCTAAAACGGGATGTTTCGCTTTGCGTTTTTCTTTCTTTTCATGCCGAATCCGCGCTCTTCGCGTCAGAAATCTTTCCGTAATTGACTGAATTCGGTCAAAAAAGTCCGCCTTTTGTGAAATATTGGACATTTGCGGTATATTAACATAAAACGAACAGTCAGAGCAATAGACACAAACTTATTATTTACGGTATTCTTTCCGTATCACAGGAGTAACAGATGAAACGTACTTTTGCTTTATTAACAGCGCTTTTTATCGCGCTTCCTTTCAGCGTTAACGCTCAGCAGGGAGCGGCGGCTTTGCGCGATTATGTTGGTTTAATTAATCAGAGTTATCACCCCGGCATGGTATCATATTTTGAAAGCGTAAAAAAAGAATACGAGAAACAGGGAGAAACAGGCAGCGCAAAGGCGATTGATCTTCTTCTTAAGGGCGCGTTCGGTTCAGGCTTTGTTTATTCAGCAGGCGGCAATTTTTATATCATTACCAATAACCATGTTGTCGCCCAGGCGCATACTGTTTCGATTACCTTTGAAAGATCCGATGAAACAAAAGTAAGAATTGACAATTTAAAAATAATCGCCGCCGATGAAGACGCCGACCTGGCTATCCTCGCGCTGCCGGCAGGTCAGAGACCTCCTGCGGGACAGGGGCTTACTCTGCTTACAAGAGCCGTGGAAGAAGGCGAGAGCGCTTTTTCCGCCGGGTTTCCCGGTTTGGGAATGACGCCTATCTGGCAGTTCGGAAGCGGCATGATTTCAAACGCCACTGTGCGGTTTCCGAAAAGCATTGACGATCAAACAATGATGGGACCTTACATTCAGCACACGGCGCAGGTTGACGACGGAAACTCAGGCGGTCCTCTTCTGGTCGCTCTTCGCAGCGCTCCCTCGGGTTATGCCGTTGCGGGCGTAAACACCTTAAGCGGAACAAGAAGACAGGCTGCGAACTACTCCGTTCCCATTTCCACCCTTCAGCCTTTCATAAACAACGCTTTAAATCCGCGCCCCGCGACATACAGAGCCGCTCTTGACGAGCGTCTTAAAAAATTCACTGAAGGGTTAGGCGCCAATAATGCCGTATTTACGCATATCAACAACTTTCTTTCGGCGCAGTGCGTAGGCGAAAACATTGAATACGCCTTTCCCGAAATGCGCGATAAAGCGTCCAGAGCTGTTATCCGCACATTTATCGAACACAGCCGCGAAGACATTATCGGCGCTATGGGTCTTGCCGTCGCGTGGACAATCGAAAATAATATAAGATCTCAGGGCGCCATTAAAGCCGAGATAAAAGACGTTGTCCAAAACGGCGACGATTACACTGTTGTATTTACAATAAACAACAAGGAAGTCTCTTCGGTGTGGATGCGCGAGTACGGCAACTGGCGCATTAAAACATTCGGAACAGTAGCGGCGGGCGATCCTTCTCTCATTCAAAAAAGAAGTAAAGATAAAAAAACATCTCAAAGCCTTAAAGTTGACTCCGACATCTTCCTTGAACTTGGATTCGCGCACTGCTTTGACAGAGCTCCCGCGGCTTTATATGCCTCGGTTGATTTTACAAGCGTTTCCATAAATTTATTCTGGGCAAGTCAGAATATATTTAATATTGGAATGGGTTACTGCTTTAACATTCCTGTTCCCGCAGGAGATGTGGGATTTATTCCAAACTTTAAATTCGGCGTCAATTACACCCATTACAATTATTTAGGCAATGAAAAAGAAAGTTTCAGCGATTCTGAAGACGATGTATCAATAAATCCCTTAAACTTCGTGACAGGAATATCATTCTTCGGACAGGCGGGACTTAAGTTTACCACGTCCTTTGTTCCAGGTCTCTTTTTCAGCGCCGCGTTTCAGTACAACTTTAACTTTTTCTCTCTTCTGGATGAAGAGTCGAAATTGAACATGTTTAAGATGGCGGTTATGTTCGGCATAGGTTACGCTTTTTAATTGGGGATTACGCTAAAGAGGATAATTTCTCGCGGATAAATTCGCTTTTTTCCTTTAGCCCTATGCTTCCTGTCGCTAGCAGGATTACGTTCGCTTTTTTAGGATCAAGTTTTACCTTGCCTGAAGATTCCTGCATGAGCCTTATTAGTCTTTCTACTTTTACGCGGGCGACTTTAGCGAACTCGATTACAACGATGCCATGCCTTTCTTTAAGCGAAGATACCGCCAATTCACGGCAGATTATTCGTATTTCGGCGAGGGCAAGAAGAGATTCTCCCTCGTCGGGAAGCGGACCGAATCTGTCGATTAACTGAGAATAGGCTTTTTCCAAATCGTCTTTATCGCGAATCGCGGCAATCATTTTATACACTTCCATTTTTTCCTGGGCGGAATCTATGTAAGAGTCGGGAATAAAACCAGAATATTCAAGTTCTAATAAAGGTTCTGTTTCCGCCTCGTAATTTAAATCCTCAAGCCGTCTTACCGCGTCTTCCAGCAGTTTAACGTAAAGATCAAAACCAACGGAATATATATCGCCTGACTGCTCTCTTCCAAGCAGATTTCCGGCTCCTCTTATTTCCATATCTTTCATGGCTATTTTAAAACCCGATCCCAATTCAGTAAAATCAGAAATTGTCTGCAATCTTTTCATCGCGATCTCGGAAAGCGCTTTTTGCTCAGGATAAAAAAGATACGCGTACGCCACGCGATCCGACCTTCCGACTCTTCCTCTAAGCTGATACAGCTGAGAAACGCCGTACATATCCGCGCGATCGATAATAATCGTATTAACATTCGGAATATCAATTCCGTTTTCTATAATTGTTGTGGAAACCAGAACATGGAAACCGCCGTGAATGAAACGGCGCATAACATCTTCAAGATCCTTCGCGTCCATCTGCCCGTGAGCGGTCTCTACGAGCAGTTCAGGAACAAGGCGTTCCAGTTTAAGCCTGATATCGCGGAGGGTTTCTATTCTGTTGTGAAGAAAAAATACCTGCCCTCCCCTCTCCGCTTCGCGCCTTATTGCCTGAGCGATTAAAAAATCATCGTACTCGTCCACAAATGTTTCGATTGGATGCCTTCCTGGAGGCGCGCTTGCCAATAAGCTCATGTCGCGTATCTTTACAAGACTCATGTGAAGCGTTCTTGGAATGGGAGTCGCGGAAAGCGTAAGGCAGTCCACGTTTGTTTTTAATTCCTTTAAGCGCTCTTTGTCTTTTACGCCGAAGCGCTGTTCTTCGTCTATTACGATAAGCCCCAGATTTTTAAAAATCACGTCTTTCTGAATTATTCTGTGCGTACCTATTAATAAATCAATCTCTCCTTTTTTAAGCTGCTCCAAAATTATCCGCGTTTTTCTTCCGTCTACAAAACGCGACAGCATGGCGACATTCACCGGAAAACGCGAAAACCTCTCGACGAAATTTTCATAATGCTGCTCCGCGAGAATCGTTGTCGGCGCGAGGAACGCAACCTGTTTGCCGCCTATCACCGCTTTAAAACACGCTCTGAGAGCGACTTCCGTTTTTCCGAAGCCGACATCGCCGCAGACAAGCCTGTCCATGGGGGATGCGCTTTCCATGTCGCGTTTTATTTCCTGAATGCAGCACAGTTGATCTTCAGTTTCCTCAAACGGGAAAGCGGCTTCAAACATTGTCTGCCATTCCGTGTCTTTGCCAAACGCGAACCCCTGCGCTTTTTTTCGTTTTGAATAAATTTCTATTAATTTTCCGGCAATGTCCTCTACGGATTTTTTAACCTTTCCTTTTCTGTTTTCCCAGCTCTTGGAGCCAAGAGTATCCAAACGCGGCGGCTGCCCTTCGTTTCCGATATATCTTTGCACAAGGTTTAACTGTTCCACAGGCACAAATACGGTCTCTTCGCCGGCGTATTCAATTTTTATATAGTCTCTTTCGTTTCCCATCGCCGTAAGGCGTTCAATCCCTTTAAATAAACCGATACCATGATTCACGTGAACAATGTAATCGCCGGGCGTAATTTCCACAAATGTGTCGAAAGGTCTTGACCTTGCTGTTTTAAGAGAGTGAGGCGCTCTTTTTCTTCTTCCGAAAATTTCATTTTCCTGCACAAGCATAAATTTAATATCTGGAAGCGAAAAACCGGCGGTCAGCGGAACCGCCATTATCGAAAGCGCTTTATGGGCGTTTAAAATCATCCTGATTCTGTCAGCCTGCATTTCAGATTCGGCGGCGACTGTAATCTGCCATCCGCCTGAAAGTAGCGAAGAGAATTCCTCTTTTAAATAATTTATATTTCCAAAAAAACTGCGAGCAGGCTCGCATGGAAGCTCAAAATAAAAAACGTCTTCTTTCGGGCTTGATTTAATCGACCTCATCGAAATAAGACGCGCGGATTTTTTTAAATATCCGTTTAATAAATCATTAAAATTTAAAAGAAGCCTTTCCGGAAGAGGATACTCGCATTTATCTCTGAGCGCCCTTGAGTATAATCCGCTGTATTCCCTTTCAAGGCTTTCATTGGCGTTTTCAAGTCTTTCCCTGTCCATAAGGAATAACGCCGAACCAGCGGAAAGAGCGTATTCAATCAGGCTGCTTTGCGTGTCAAAAGCAAGAGGGAAAAACATCTCTTCGCCTTTTACATGACGGCGCAAATACAGCTCTTCTGTAACCGCTTTGCCGCCGTCTGAAAATTCCCTGCACGACGACAGATTTTTTTCCAGCGTTTCAATTCTGTCGTCTGTCCAGACAACTTCTTTCATGGGGCGGATAACAAGCTCTTTTATTTTTTCGCTTCCCGTAGTCTGCAAAACAGGATCAAAATGTTTAATATTTTCTACTTTGTCAAAATCGAAAAGCACTCTTTGAGCATGCTCGTCTCCTCCCATGAAAATATCAAGCACTTCGCCGCGAAGGGCAAACTCGCCGTGAACCGTTACTCGGGGAACCCTTGTATAACCGTATGAAACAAGCGTTTTAGAAAGAAGCTGCGTGTCAATTTTGCCGCCGGGCTTTAAAGTGATAAAAAGAGATTTTAAATAATCAACAGGCGGCATTGGAGAAAGAAGAGCTCTCTGCGGAATAATTACGATGCCGCTGTGACCGTCCAAGTCCCTTAACGCTTTTACCCTTTCTCCGAAGACCGCGGCTTGAGGCGTAAGTTCCCTGTACGGCGCGCTTCCCCACCATGGGAATTTAACGCATGGAATGCCTGAAGCCGCCAAATCAAGCATCAGACTGCCGGCTGTATCTTCGTGGGGAACGATTACGATTATCCGCCCTCCCAAATTCCTGTAAATATGCGCTAAAATAATTGAGTTAAGAGAACCTTCGCTTCCTTCAATTTCGATTGGGAAATCGGCGTTTTTTACCGCGTTATAAACAGCGGAAATAGCCCTGGAAGCGCCGGTTTTCTGCAAAATTTCAGGAAATGATAAGGTATTCATCATCATGAGCTTAGAGCCTGTCTAAAAATTAGGATCGTTATAAAGCGTTATAATAGTTTTTGCCAATTCTGGTAATGTTAAGCGTATTATTTCTGGAGATATAAAATCAATCTTGACTATGTAATATTCATCAAAATCAAGCGATAGTTTTATTTCTGTGCCGTTATTATTCCAAATGTTTTGAAACGGCAATAACGCATTAAATTTGTCTTCTGATGAATGCCTTGTATTTTCCGGTAAATCTCTCTGCCCTGCGTTCCTCATCATATTTAACAGTTCATCGCGCTGCGCTATTGTCGGCTCCATGTTCAATCTTTTTAAAGCCGTGTCCAATGCTGCTGCATATAATTCCGGTTGTATATCAGGCTCATTGTATAGCCCTGTTAGTTTTTCTTTTAGGTCAATGTACATATCCTCAACATTGTTTATGTGTTTTGTGTTGTCATCGCTTGGCTTAGTAATCCAGTAACCGCCTCCGACTAATTTATTATTTATAAAAGCAAAGTTATAAATTGCGTCATATCCATACTCGATAACATGTCCAATGTGGAAATATACAACTTGTGTCCCATACTGTTGGAATGTCTGTTTTAACCTCGGCTCCCCTAAGTCCGCAATTATTTTTGAAACATCTGTACCCCATGAATAACCTCTGAAATTATTAACAGTTGTCTTTGGTGTGCAGTCTGATGTACTTGTGGGTTGTCTGTTACAAGATGTCAGAACGAGTGTAAGAATAATAATTAAAAATATTTTATTAGCCATCTTTTCTCATGTTTCCTCTTTCTAAAACTATCAAAATATTACCTATATGTCCATATCTCTACATTAAAAGCCGCGAAGGTAGGCAGACATCCTAAACCAAAATCTAACTAATCCCACTGGAGGGTATTACCCATGAACACAAATCAAGCAATCCGAGCAAAAGCTCTGGAAATTGCCGTTCAAATTAAAGGGCAAAATTATGCGCTTGAAACCTATAGGCAATTGGCTACCGAAATAGCCGATTACATTCGCGGCTATGCCATTGATGAATCCGAAGTAAAACTCGGTGATTGCGATGGACTATCAGAAGGCGATGTCTCTGAATAGCTCTTGCTGGTCACCACTTTTTTTGCGCTAAGGATGATGTCGTAGTAAACAAAGGTGCTTCCCTGCCCTGTTGTCTCATGTTTAAGCAGCTCCTCTACTGCGGCATCATATCCAAGCTCTGCAAGCTCTTTTCTTGTTTGCTGAATAATGGCTGTTGCTTTTTCATACTTCTGGCAAGTTGCCATCCTCTTCTCCTGGTCAAGGTTTTGTTTGCCGCTATTCCCTGCGGCTGAGGATTTATCAAAAACCTCTCGATGCGGTATACTCAATTCACCGCAAATCGAATCCCTACAAGGAGGGGCTTATGACCTATGTAAAAAATCTCAACGGTACAGGCGATTTAACCTGCCGCTGTGATTCTTGGCTTGCTCATTGGGAAAACTTTACCCACAAACAAGCTTTGCTCTGTTCAGCCGTAGGCTGTATTCATCCAGCCGAATACGGTGGTCATGTCATCAAGCAGAACAACCCTGATAACAGCCACTACATCATTCCGCTCTGCCCCAAATGCAATAAACGGGCTGATGTCTTTCAAACCGATGCCGAATTGGTATCCGCTAACGTGCAACGGACTTGCGGATAATCCTCAAGATTCGGAAGGAAATGAACTGTAACACTGATAAGCTGTCCGTCCTCTTCTCCTAGTCAAGGCTTTACAATCTCTATATTCGGAGATTATCAAGCGTTTTATTAAATATTTTTAAAATATTTTTCCGTTTACGGAGATTATAACCGATAATGAATTATGGTATTTTCTGGGCAAAAATTAATTGATAGAATAAACAACATTATGGAAGCAAAACGGCTGCGAAGAGACCCGGATTTATATAAAATCGTTCCTTCTGGCACTTTATCTGCTTGGAAAAATAAAGGACAAATACCAAGAGTTAACACAATTTGCAATATCGCTGAGTTTTTAGGGGTGTCAATTGAATGGCTTATCACCGGCAAGGAAATAAGTTTAAGCCAAGAGGAGCGGGAAATACTGGCAGATTATAAAATCCTTTCTGCTGATAATAAAAGAAATATTCGAGTACTGATTGATTCCATGCTTAATGTGGAAGAAGGGAAAAAAGCAGCCGGATAGGGATGGCTTTACTGTCTCTCCTTCTGGGGCTATAATTAGGTGGAAACAGTTTGGAAATACCTATTTTTTTGGTATTTAGCTGATTACCAGCACCGTGAAACATTTTGTGAAACAATAGTTGTACAAAATGAAGTAAATATGATATATTGATATTGGAGTTAGCCGCGACTTGAAGCGCAAAAAATTATGGGGGAAATATGGCGGTTAGGAAAGAAGTACCATTAAAAATCACTATCTCTAATGAAGCGTATAATAGTTATAAGAAGGGTAATAAGACTGTAATTAATAGCCGCCTTCGGAAAGATAATGAGGATTTTCTAGATGCCTTGTTATCTGTTGATATGTCAGCTACTCCTGACAGGAGAGCTACTTTACAAACAATATGCAGCTTAAATTAAATGCCCGAAAAACAATTATATACAAATAAACTAAGCGATTTTCCGATTTTCTCACAAATCAGCAAATCTACAGTGAAGAGGTATGCGGATAAATTAATTAAACTCTTGGGAAATCTTAAAACAGTTTTAAATATTGAAAAAGGCAAAGTAGGATTTTCTGAAAAAATAATAACTGAGATATTTGATAGAATTGAGAAGCGCCGTGTTTACTTCCATGTTTTTTATAAAGGCTGTAAAATGGGGGAACTAAACGAAGGCGCGTTACTTTGCTTCTGGATAGCAAAATTACAACCGTTCTTCCATCCTAAAATAGAATCCATTAAATTAAATGCAAAAATCGCTGTATGTATATTCATTAATTCTATATATTCCCATAATGACAGAACTAATAATAAAGGTAAAGAAAGAAAGATACCTGCTCACTCTATTGATGATTTATATTATTCACTTTTATACAGAGATATAAGTAAAGAATCATTAATGATTCTTGCTGAAAGTTTTGTAGATAACAAAGAATCTTCTGTTAATTAACCAATAAAGGAGATTAAACAATGAGGAGCCTATCCTGAAAAGTGTGTAAATGGAAAACGTCTCATTTTTGCAAACTCTTAATTACACAGAATTTACAGTATGCCCACCTAAAATACAGCCTGAAATTTGAATTTTTAAGAGGGAATGAAAAATGGAATTTCTATTTACACAAAAAACCAGATACCCTCCAATGAGAGCTATAATTTTAATTTGTGTTTTGGTTTTATCATTTGGATTCTATGGTTGTGACGAACCGAAAGATGAGACAAAATCTGATTTCGATTTACTTATGGATTATCTAAATACATTTGAAAGTTTTACATCAATAACTGGATATGCAGTCTATCATAAAGAAAATCTTATTGAAGCTGAAGCTGATGCTTATAATAATAAAGTCACAAGCTTGGCGACTTCTGCTGGTTTTCTTTTTGGCTCTTCAGTAGTTAGAACGGTGCCAGTATATTATGAAGATGATTTTATCTGGGCATACAAGGCTAATCGATACAATGTTATATACTTATTGGATTCAGACTATAGAGAAATTAGTTTTCTGACGATTGAAGATAATGAATATGGGTATAATATTTATACAGAAAAAGTAGGCGTAAGATAAAAAATCACCTTTTTTACCTACTTAAATCTCAATTCCCGGAAGCGCGTTAACGGCTTTTCGCTTCATCTGGTCGGTTGCCTTGGCATAAATCTGCGTGGTTTTTAAATCTTTGTGGTCAAGCAATTTAGCAACTGTGCTGATGTCCGCGCCCGATTCAAGGGTTAATGTCGCGAATGTACGCCGGGCTGTATGCCAACCGATATTTTTTTCTATCCCCGCTCTTTTTGCCCATTCTTTCAGCCTGTTGTTGGCGCTGGATTTATTCTTTGCCAATCTGGGGAATATAAAAGCTTGGTAATGATGGAGCTTGCCGTCATTAATAATTTTCCATGCCGTCTCGTGTAAGGGAATAAAAACTTTACTTTCTGTCTTTTTCTGTCTCTTGGCTATCTGTAGAGGCTCGCTGTTAATATCACCCCATGTAAGGGATTTAATGTCCGATATTCTTAATCCAGTATAACAGGCAAACAAGAACGCTCTCTTTGCTTCGGCGCCCAGCTTTCCTCTCATGTCGGTTTTTGCCAAACTTTGAATTTCACTATATTCTAAATATACCAAATCCGGCTCAGGTGCTTTTATTGTTTTGACGCCATAAGAAGGATTGCGTAAGATGAGCCTGTCTCTCGCTGCCTTTCTAAGTGCTTGCCTTATAATAGATTCATAGAGCTTTGCGGAGCTTTTAGATAAGTGAGTATCATATAAAAAAAATATTGAATATCCTCAAGCCATTTTTCTGTGATGCTTGCAAGAGCGATGTTTCCTTTATTGTGTTTATTGAGTAATTTTACAACTCTTGGAATCAATACATTATTACCTTTATTAATACTTTCTAAATATTTTGAAAGTGTCTGCTTGCTGTTAAGTTCGTCAATCAAATTCCATTCGCCGCTTACAATTTGCGCTTCTCTCTTACTTCGGCATACTTCGGCATACTTCGGCATACTTCGGCATACTTCGGCAAGCTTCGGCATACTTCGGCAAGCTTCATTATTTCTTTCGATTGCTGCTTGTCTGGTGTTATTGACAATCCCAATGGCTCCCATCGGCGCTGTCCATGCATATAGACATCAAGATAAATTTTCCTGCGGCTTACCCTTATTTCCACACCCATAAAAAAGTTACCTAAAAAAATTAAATTCTACTATTTTGCCATAATGCTGCCTACAAAAAGTATAAAACATAGTAAACTATAATACAATAAAGAGCGACAACGAGAATAAACAAAATTCATCTATCTCTTTATTTGGTATAAAATTACAAAATAAAATTTAACATATATAAACATAGTAAAAATTGACAAAAAAACATGGATTTTGTGAACTTTAGATTTCATCGAATTCTACCGATTACTATATTATAGAAGTGTGTTCATTTTGAACACCCACAGAGGGAGAGAAAATGAAAAATTTATACCGTTTTTTAGCGCTGATTCTTTTGGCTTTCGCGTGCATGCCTTATCTGTATTCCGTGGAAACAGCCAAAGGAGAGGTCGAATTTAATATTCGTTTTTACGACAGGCGGATCTACTATGTGGAATCCGATCCGATTTTTATACAGGTTACAATCACCAACAACAGCCCGGATGCTTACCGGTTTAAACTTGCGGACGACCGCGCGTTTTCAATTGATTTTGACATCAGGTCAATGTCAAACAGGATTCTTCCAATCGCCGATTCCCTTCTCCGCAAAAGAACCCAAAACGGGCAGATATTTTTCCGCGAGATTTCGATTGAAAGCGGAGAGTCATTTTCGTTTGTCGAAGATATCAGAAATTATGTCACCTTCTCCCAGAGCGGCTCCTACAGAATACGCGCGAAGGTATATCCTGAACTGCTGAAAACGACAGGAAATCCAAGTCCGCTTGAATCGAATTATTTAAGCCTCAATCTCCGCCCGCCCGTTATCCGCGGTCAGGACGGACTTCCGCAGGAAATGGATATCGCGACAGGGGCGGTTTTAGCCCGTCAAAATCTTCCCCCGGATGAAGTTGTCACATACATGCTAATCGCGAGACAGCAGTCAAATTGGGAAAGATTTTTCCTTTACCTCGATACTGAATCAATGTTAAGACGCGATCCGTATCAAAGCCGCAGGTATAACGCGGAAAACGAAGAAGGCAGAAGGCGCATGGTATTTGAATACAGGAGAAACCTTCAAATCTCAGGAGATCCCCACGCCGCCGGTTCTTCCTACGACAATATCCTTACAACTCCCACGTCTTTTGAAATCCTAAAAACCGAATACAACCGCAATGAAGGAGCTGTAATTGTTTTACAGAAATACAGAATGATTAACTATACCGAATTAAGGCATTATACTTATTTCCTTGAGAAACAGGATAATTGCTGGGCAATTGTAAACTACACTGTCCAGGGCATGGGCACCGAGAACAATGATTGACAACGTCCGATTAATCATATAGGATTTAAAAGTGAGCAGGAAAGCAATAATTATTACTGACGGCGCGAAATCAACTGAATCGCTTGCAAAGCCGATTAAACAAGCTCTTGCCGGTTTTTCCGTTAATATTTATGCCGCCGATAAATTCGCCGGAAACGACCTCTTCCCGGCTGATATTTTTTTCCTTGGCGCGGAAAAACCGAACCCTCCGTCATTCTCATACGTCGAAGAAATGCTTGCTCACATCAATCTCGCGTCCAGAAAATGCGCCGTCTTTTCTACAAGTCAGAAAGCGCTTAATTACCTTGGTTCCATTTTAAAAGACAGCGAAGCCGCGCAGGGAGATACGCTTTTATCGTTGGACGGCGGTTATCAGCAGGCTGATATTGATAAATGGGTAAAAGGATTATTAAAATAAATTGACGGAAATTAATTTAGACGACTACATCAGAAAAGTTCCCGATTTCCCCAGAAAAGGCATTTTATTTTACGATATTACAAGCATCCTTTGCAATATAACCGCTTTTAAATACTGCATCGACAAAATGGCGGAATTATACAAAGACAAGGACATAGACGCAGTTGCCGCGATTGAAGCCCGCGGATTTCTGTTCGCCGCTCCCTTCGCCTACAAAATGAACATTCCGGTAATTCCAATAAGAAAAAAAGGCAAACTCCCCGGCGTCACTCTTTCCAAAAAATACGACCTTGAATACGCGCAGGCGGAAATCGAAGTGCACAGCGCCGACATTCCCAGAGGCAAACGCATTCTTCTAACTGATGACCTTATCGCGACAGGCGGCACCTTAAACGCCGCGCGCGCTCTTTTGATTGAGGGCGGAGCGGAAGTCCCCGGCATCTTCGGAATCGTTGCCCTGCCCTTCCTCAATTTCAGAAAGATATTAGACCCCACGCCCGTAACCACGCTAATCGAATACCACGGCGAGTAATTGACACATCGTTAAATTAATTGATATATTCACTTCAAGAGAGAGGCCCCTTCGTCTATCGGTTAGGACATGAGATTCTCAATCTTAAAAGAGGGGTTCGATTCCCCTAGGGGCTAAATTAAAACACAAAATAAAATTCACAATGACTAAAAGAAAGTCAAGCAGGTAATTTCTGCTTGACGCTTAATTGATAGCCGAGATTATCAAGAACTTTGTAAATTGTCTTAAAAGAAGGATTGCCGTCTGGAGAAAGCGCTTTATATAATCCTTTGCGGTCAATTTCTAAGTCCTTAGCAAGCTGAGTCATACCTTTTGATCTGGCTATATCGCCAATAACGGTTAGGATAAATTCGGGACCGCTTTTTTCAATAATTTCTTCAAAAGATTTTTTATTCATGCGATTCCTTTATTTAAGAGGCACGAAACTAGACGGATCATCATGAAATTCTTTTATGCGCTTTTGTGCTTTCTTGGCTTCGGCTGGACTTGCCTTTTCTACAGTGTAAAATGGTTCTGCCATTTCTGATAAAAGCGGTTTTAATACTCTTAATCTGCGTTCTGGCATTTTGGCAATATAACCCTGTAATTCTTTTCTCAATACTGCTGCTGTCATTTTTTCCCTCTCTTGCTTTTAGTTTTTTTTGTGTAGGCTTGCCCTCTTGGTTCTATGTGAGTTACCAAAATATGATTCCCCTCATACTTAAATAAAGCCCTAAAGTTACCTACCCTTAATCTTAAAATATCATCACTACTTTCATAAGGTCTTATATCACCCTCAGGCGGTTCTTTCTCCAAATCTTTTAAAGCCTTTTTTATTCGTTTTCTTTCAATCGCATCTTGGCGGTTAAGATATTTTTCTGCGTCTCTATGCAGCAAAGCTTTCATATCTTTTACTGTAGACCATAGACCACATATTGTCAAGGGGAAACTTAGATGTGTATTAATAATAACATTTCTTGTTTACTCTGCCGCATGTTTCACATATTATGATTGATATATTTTTTCCAATAGGTTAAGATGAAAGCAATATGAGTTTAGGTTTATCTTATGTGCTTGTGACTCCTTATACGGTTGCCAAGAGCAGAACGGGAGGCGTTCTTTCCCGGCTTTTGATGAGGACAGATCTTGAATTGGTGGGCGCTCAGATTTTTGCGCCGGATAAAGAATTTGCCGAAAAGTACGCGAACTCTCTTAGGGATCGCGCGCCGCAGAACCAACTGGTTCTTCTGGCTGATTATATTCAGAACTACCTGAGTCCGTCAGGCGGCAGACCTCATAGAACGCTTTTACTTTTATTCAGAGGCGAAAATCCGTGCGAAAAACTTCTTACGGCATGCGGACATTTGTATACGCAGCATGTAGAGGTGGACGCTCTTGCAGGGGAGACAATCCGCGATACGTATTCTGACCTCATCTTTTCCGCTGAAGATCCCAACGAAGTGCGTTATTTTGAGCCTGCTGTTCTTACTCCAAGAAGTCAGGATGAGGCAAACAGAGATTTATCCATGTTTGCGGATTTTCTTGAAGGAGTTGAAAATCTTGTACGCAATGTTGTCCATCCCGACCCGTCAAAAATAGAAAAAACTCTTGTAATAATAAAGCCCGATAACTGGAAACACAACTCATCGCGCCCCGGCGCAATAATCGATATGTTCTCGCGCACAGGTTTAAGAATAATCGGAATAAAGGTTCACCGCTTTACGCTGAGACAGGCGCTGGATTTCTACGGTCCTGTAGAACCGATACTTAAAGAAAAACTTTCCGCCAGTTTCGGAGAAAGAGCGCTTGAACTTCTTGAAAAAGAATTTAAATTTAAAATCAGCAAAGAATCGGCTGAAGTTTTGGGAACTTGCTTTGGAACAGAATGCGCCAAAGACCAATTCCATCAAATTGTTGAATTTATGTCCGGCAAACGCCCCGGCGACAGTTCTCCCGAAGATTTAGACTACAAGGGCAATATTAAATGCATGATCATTGTCTACGAGGGTGAGAACGCGGTCAGCAAAATCCGCGATGTTCTCGGCTCCACAGACCCAATGAAAGCAGCCGAAGGAACCGTACGCAAAGAGTTCGGCAGCAATGTTATGGTCAACACAGCCCACGCTTCCGATTCCGCTGAAAGTTACGAACGCGAATCAAAGATTGTAAGGATTGACCATAATTCATTATCAATGATTATCCGCGAGCATATTAACTGATTAAATCTTTTGTTAAAAAATAGTGTATCCTCAAACATTATAACCAATTTAAAATGTATGCCTTAAAAAACGCATATAGACCGTACGCGAAAAGACTCGTGGGCGCCGGATGGCTCATTGTTTATAGCTCACGCGCCTAAAAAGCCCGTATGGCACGAACAGGGCTACCGTAACCCTTGGTGATGTCGTACTGATAGCCGTCGTACTGAAGGCCATCGGCGAAATTCTGAAACCACGCGTAATAGTAATAGTACTGCGACGAAGACCAGAAATATCCTGACGAAATACCTAAATGAGTTCTTGCTTTATACATTTCGTTTAATT
>Ga0209755_10001445_pt1 | contig 36916 bp, 22 predicted proteins | sample TergutCo191P1_FD_187301 | JGI IMG/M metagenome (GOLD analysis project Ga0209755, IMG submission 187301) | Cornitermes sp. P1 segment gut microbial communities from Petit-Saut dam, French Guiana - Co191P1 (SPAdes) (version 2) | ecosystem: Host-associated > Arthropoda: Insects > Digestive system... | reverse complement strand
GCGAAAACACATTACGGCATGAAGCGCATTAGGGCACGGCTTCCAGAATCAGGCTTATCAGTCATTGTGATGTCACTGATGACTATGAACCTGAGCAAATTAGCGAAAGCTTTTTTGCGCTTTTTTTCTTTGAGTTCCACAGAGAGGCCATTTTTGCCGTTTCTTGAACTTGATTGAATTTTTGAACCTTTTTCAGTGGACCCTACTATAAGATTTTCCAAAGTTACGGTCCGGTGGGAGGCTTTTAGCGGAAAGGCGTGGTACGAAACTGAGGAGTGGGTGAGCCATTGCGAAGAACTAAACAAATGATACCGCAGCGGCTTTTACCCGAGCTTGTGGGCAAAGTGGGCGCAGGTTACATGCAGTAGGAAATATTTTTAACACCAATACCGGGCAGGCACTGGTTTTGTTGTCGGATGATGTGCTATTATTATACATAGATATAGGACTTGCCGATCAAAGTGAGTGGAGCGAGCAGCTCAGGTTGTACCATGTGGTCACACTGGGGGAAGTTAGATGTGCTTTAGAAAATTATGAAACAAGGAGACATTATGAATTACGATCTTATTATTGTAGGTGCAGGGCCGTGTGGCATTTTTGCGGCGTGGGAGGCTGCCAAACGCTCACCTTCGTCTAGGATTCTCCTGATTGACAGAGGGCATGATATCTACCACCGTAAATGCCCCATACTGAGCAAGAAAGCCAGGCAGTGCCCGACGCTCCAAGGTGAGATGGGCTTGCAGGGCTGCTTGCCTGCGTGTTCCATAACCTGTGGCTTTGGAGGAGCGGGGGCCTACTCCGATGGGAAGTTTAACATAACGGCTGAATTTGGTGGCTGGCTGGGCGAGTATATGCCTGCGTCACAGCTTCTGGAGCTTATAAACTATGTGGACGGCATCAACGTGGCTCACGGCGCGCCGAAAAACCTCACGGATCCCGACAGCCCGGAGGTCAATGAGATTGAGCGCAAGGTCTGCGGTGCTGGGCTCAAGCTCTTGCGTGCGAAGGTGCGCCACTTAGGTACGGAAATGAACCTGAAGGTGATGCAGTCCATTTTTGACGATTTGACAGGGCGTATTGACAGCCTGTTTAAGACAGAGGTTGCAGATATAATAACAGAGGAAAAAGACGGCAAGGAGCGGGCTGTAGGGGTTATAACTAAGGATGGGGAGAAATACCTTGCCCAGAACATAATTCTGGCTCCGGGCAGGGATGGCTCTGCGTGGTTAGCCGAGCTGCTGGAGAGGCGCGGAATCCCTGTCGTATGCAACCAAGTTGATATAGGGGTGCGGGCCGAAACAACGAATGTAATAATGCAGGATATCAACCGGCATTTATACGAGGCGAAGCTCATCTTTAATTCATCCACAGGCTCCGTTGTGCGGACATTTTGCGCAAATCCGTCAGGCTATGTGGTTGTCGAAAATCACAGCGGTGTAATAGCTGCAAACGGCCATGCCTATTTTGACCCTGCGCTGGGCTCGTCCAACACCAACTTCGCCTTGCTTGTTTCTCATGTATTCACCAAGCCTTTCAACAAACCCAACGAATACGCGCGGGAAATATGCAAACGGGCAAACGACCTTTCAGACGGCGGGCTTATAATTCAGAAGTTCGGCGATATCTTGCGGGGCAGGCGTTCCACGGATAAGCGCATAGCGGAGGGGTTCATTGAGCCCACTTTGAAAGAAGCTGTGCCCGGAGATTTGGGGCTGGTTTTGCCATACAACACAATGGTGAGCTTAATTGAAATGACACGGGCTCTGGACAAAGTTACGCCAGGTTTTGCTTCGGAGCACACGCTGTTTTATGGCGCAGAGGCCAAGTTCTACTCGGCCCGGCCCGACTTGAGCCCGCAGCTTCAGACTTCAATAGAAAACCTCTACTGCGCGGGCGATGGAGCGGGAATCACCCGAGGCCTAGCCCAAGCCGGAGCAGCAGGAGTTCACATAGCCCGCGCGATTTTCTAAAACAAACCGCAATAATGGCGATTACACCCCTAGTCCCCCGATAAACCGTCCGCCGAACCGGGGCTGTATGCATGTATTCCTTTGGTCAGTTCCGTGACAGTAGCCGGAATTCCCTCAGGAATCCATACACACAGCCCCTGTTCGGCTACCCTGTGACCAGTCGGGCGTGGGTGGGTGCTCTGGGAGAAAGCGGGGCGGCCGCAGTCCTGGAACACAACTTTCTGCAAGGATTCCAAGCCTTCGCTAGAGTAGACGTGACTGACGTAGGCCGCCCCACTTTTTCACAGAGCACCTGCCCACGCCCGACGGATGGTTTTTGCGTTGAAGTGAATTGAAAGTGAACTGAAACTCAATTAATTTCCTTGTGTAATTAGCTCTTTTTTGATATTATCTTAGTGAGAAAACAACTTTTCTATCAAACGGTTGGTGCGTGAATGCGCAAAGTCTGCGTAAAGCCTAGAAAATTGAAAAAGTTGTGGTAGATTTTTGTCTTACATGGCGGAAAAACGCAGCGGGGATGCGGATGTTTCAAGATTTTTAGACGGAACCAGATGAAGCTCAGATGGGAGTCAAGCGGAGCCAGGCGGCGCGAGGCGGAAAACACATTTGCAAAGACTGTGCAAAGTCAGGCGTGTCACAGCATGAAGATTATAAACTTTTAGGCGTACGCGCCACAGGGAGGAAAACATGAACCAAACAAAGAAGCTGATTCTGGCTGCAATGTTTCTGGCAATCGGCCTTGTTCTGCCGCTATTTATAGGTCAAATACCGGAAATCGGAATGATGCTGCTACCCATGCACTTGCCTGTGCTGCTCTGCGGCCTGATACTAGGGATGAAACACGGATTGGCGGTTGGCCTTGTGCTGCCGGTGATGCGTTCACTCATATTCGGTATGCCGGTTATGATACCGATGGCGGTTGCGATGAGCTTTGAATTAGCCACATATGGCTTAGTAATAGGCCTGCTCTACCACAGCTCAAAATGGAAATGCCTATTGGCACTATTCCGCTCAATGCTTGTTGCCATGGTGGCGGGCAGAGTGGTGTGGGGCGTAGCGATGGTAGTGATACTTGGAGCTACGGGCAGTGCCTTCTCATGGCAGGCCTTCATAGGCGGCGCACTGCTAAACGCAATCCCTGGCATTTTGTTACAGCTCGTACTAATCCCGATGATTATGATAGCCCTCAACAAAACAGGTCTTGTGCCATTTAACACAGGCCACCGCAGGAAGGCATCAAGTGAGGAATAATATAGCGGGGACGGTATTAAACTCGATAGAAGAAATCCTAAAAAAGCAGGACTTTGTGCTGGTTGCCATTGATGGCAGATGCGGTTCCGGCAAAACAACCCTTGCCGCACAGCTCAAAGAACTCGGAGATTACGAGATTATACAGATGGATCATTTCTATCCCCGCCTTTCTCAGCGGACTCCGCAGAGGCTCAGCGAGCCGGGCGGCAACCTAGACCGCGAGAGAATTTTGGAAGAAGTGATGAAACCGCTGGGGAGGCGCGAAAAATTTGAGTACCGCCCCTACGACCCGGTGAGTCACAGCTTTGCAGATCCGGTAGAAATAAACCCCGGCAGAGCCGTGGTGCTTGAAGGCTCCTATAGCTGTCACCCCGACTTATTTGACTATTATGATTTGCGGGTGTTTATGACAGTGGGCATGCCGGAACGCCTGAGGCGGATTAGAGCCAGAAATGGCGAGGAAGGCCTTGAGCAATTCAAAAAACTCTGGATACCCAAGGAGGAACTCTACTTTGAAACCTTCGGCATAGAAAACCGGTGCGACCTATGCTTTGAAACTTAATAAGGGGATAATCTTGACGCCACTTACTGATGATGCAGCCGCGCAGGCTGGCAGCACACGACTGATAGCGGGGGAGAAAAACAAGTGCATAAACTAAGACCAAATTTTACGCGCAAATTAGTCTTGAGTATTACATCACTTTCAATAATAGGCCTAATAATCGTATACATAGTAGTAAACACAACCTTTAGAACGATAATATACGACAATGTCGTCGGGGTCACATACAGCAATGTCCGCGTAATCGCCCATGAGGTGGACAACTGGTTTGAACTGGCCCATGGCATAGTCGAAAACCTGTCACGGCTCTGGGTGGGGCTTGGTATGGGGTACATAGAGCCGGTAGCGAAAATGTTCCTTGACGAATATGACTTTCTCTCGGAGGTAATCACCGGCTTTGATGATGGCAGTGTAATAACGGGCACCGGCTGGGTGCCTGATGAGGACTGGATTGCCACAATGCGCCCATGGTACATTGAGGCGGAAACTGCCCGTGGGGAACTGGTTACTACAGTACCCCACCAGTCGGCAATTGTAGGGCCGGGGCTTGTCACATTTATATGCAAATGGGTTCCGGACCTTGACGGCTTTGAAGCCGTGGTAGGCATCATCATAGAGCTGGAACATATAATAGAAATGGTTAACGAGCACCGCCTCGCCGACGGAGGCTATCTCATTTTAATCGGGCCCAATGGCGAAGTAATTTCACATCCTCAGCTTGAATTAGTATTAAATTCCGGCAGAAATGTCTATTTGCAGGACATACCCAACGGGGAATTTTTGAGAGAAAATATATCGCAGCATGTGCATGGAGAAATCCCTGAATTTGACGACCACATTCTCGGACCGTCATACCTTATGAGCTTTGGGCTCAGCGCCACAGGGTGGACTCTGGCTGCCGTGCTGCCCATTGCCGCGGTGATGACCCCTGTTTCCAATTACCTCGTGGTAATAATGATGGTCTCGGGTGCCGTGGTAGTTGCGCTTTTGCTCCTTACAATGTTCTTTATGACTGTGCTGACAAGAGATATGGAAGAAAGCCGCGTTACAGAGGAAAGGCTGCGCATAATAATTGACAACATGCCCCTCGTTTCCAATTTTCGGGACAGGGACTTCCGGATTGTAGAATGTAACGAAGCGGCGGCGAGGCTGTTTGAACTGAGCAGCAAGGAAGAATATATGCAGAAGTTCTTCGATCTCTCTCCGGAATTTCAGCCCGATGGCAGAAGCTCAACGGAGAAAGCCCAGTATTATATAAATATGGCATTTGAAACAGGGTACGTCAAATTTGAATGGCTGCACTGCAAGCTCGACGGCACACCTGTCCCGACAGAAGTTTCTCTTACACGTGTTAACTGGCGCGGCGAGGAAAATATAATTGCATTTGTAAGCGATTTGCGTGCTTTATACAAATATAAGGAAACGGAGCAGATTGCCCGGCAGAGGCTACAGGCCATGCTCGACTCATCCCCCCTGCTCGTCACAATTTTTAATGAAGATAGCGAGGCTGTTGAAACTAACCAAGAAGCAGAGCGCCTTTTTGAGATACGCGACAAGCAGGAATATGTGGATGACTACTTTGCCTTTTCTCCCGAATTTCAGCCCAACGGCATCCCGTCGCGGACATATGCGGTAGACGTGCTCAAGGAAGCTATGGCCAAAGGGTACAGCAAATTTGAGTGGACTTACAAAACAAGCAGCGGGGAGCCAATCCCCTGCGAAGAAACCATCATGAGCATAAACCTTGCCGGCGAAAAACTCTTAATTGCCTATACCCGGGACCTGCGTGATTTCTACAAATATAAGGAAACAGAGCGCATCGCCCAACAGAGGCTACAGGCCATGCTCAACTCTTCGCCGCTCGCCTGCTCTATTATTGACGAGAACTTTAACATACTCGAAGTAAACGATGCAGGGGTAGCCTTGTTTAATCTCGGAGATGCAAATGAATATATTGAAAAATTCTTTGAGCTATCCCCCAAATACCAGCCTGACGGCAGGCTTTCTCGGGAAAAAATGTACGAGAAGCTCCGCATTAGCCTAAGTTCGGGCAGAGCTAACTTCGAGTGGATGCACCAGACCTTAGGCGGAGAAACGCAGATTCCCTGTGAACTGACCCTTGAGAGGCTTACAATGGACGGCAGGGATTTGGTTATAGCCTATATCCGCGACCTGCGGGAAATTAACAAGGTTGTCGAGATGGTGCAGCAACTGGAAAAAGCCGCATTTACCGACCCGCTCACAGGTGCGCGCAACAGGCGCTACCTGCTTGACGAGGCGGAGAAGCAGCTTCGTGAATGCGTGGAAAAAGGGATGGACTACTCTTTAATCATGGTGGACGTGGATCACTTCAAGGTAATAAACGATACATATGGGCACCCCGTAGGCGATGAAGTGCTGAAAATCCTAGTCGGCAGAATGATTCATGCCGTAAAACGTGAGTCGCTGGTTGCAAGGTACGGAGGTGAGGAATTTATAGTTTCCCTGCCAAAAACCAGTGTCAGCAATGCAATGGGCATGGCGGAGCGTTTGAGAAAAACCATCGAGGCCACCAAGTTTGTCACGGCGGACTACGAGTTGGAAGTGACCATATCCCTGGGCGTTGCATCAAAATCGGACGGTGGGATATCTCTGCTTGAACTAATCGGGAACGCCGACAAAGCCCTGTACCACGCGAAGAATTCCGGGCGGAACAGGGTTGTGGAGTTTTAATGAAATTGTAGCTGTAACGGGTGACGAACTGCAACAGGCTCCGCAGTGGAGCCTGTTATCGACAGTATTACTGAACAGATCCTTACCTGACGCTAAAAAGCAAATCCCCATAAGTCGGAAACGGCCAGTGCTTGCGGGCGACAAGAAGCTCCAGCTCATCAGTGAGCTCACGAAGTTCCGACATCTTCGGAAGCACGGCATCCTTAAATACAAACGCCCGCTCCAACTTGTCACTTGCATCTTCAGCACAGCAGAGGGCATCAAACAGCTCTGATGCCTTCCGGTGCAGCCCTTCGGTTATCTCAGAAAGCCTCGTCACTGTTTCCGTTTCGTATGTGCAACTGACTTTCGGAAGAAATGCCCTCTTGTCCAGCGCAGCCCGGCTCAGTTCACCTGCACATTCGGCGGCGGTATAGAGGATGTTTTTCTTAACCAGCTTATACATTGTCACAGCTTCGATGTTACAGAGCGTGCAATAGTTCTCAAGCCCTATTTCATACCGTGAGAGCACTTCCGCCTTTGAAAATACATTATGCCGCTCGTAAAGAGCGGTGTTTTTGTCGTGGATCATAAGCGGCAGGGCGTCGGGGGTGGTGGGTAAATTGAGAAGGCCGCGGGACTGAGCCTCTTTAAGCCAATCTTCGTCATATCCGTTGCCGTTGAATATAATCCGCTTGTGATTTTTGATTACGTTTTTAATTAGCGCGGGGAGCGCTGTGTCTAAGTCGGAGGCGGCCTCAAGCTCATCGGCGAACTGGCGCAAGGACTCTGCCACGGCGGTGTTTATAACTATATTTGCCTTGGCGATGGACATGTTGGAGCCGACCATGCGGAACTCAAACTTGTTTCCGGTAAATGCAAAGGGCGAAGTCCTGTTGCGGTCATTGGTGTCCTTTGGAATGCTCGGTATGACGGAGGCCCCAATTTTCATCATTTCTTTTTCGCCGCCAGTGTACTGAAAATCGCACTCTATGGAGTTTAGAATGTCATAGAGCTCATCGCCTATATAGACCGACATGACAGCCGGGGGAGCTTCGTGCCCACCGAGGCGGCAATCATTGCCGGCACTGGCCGAAGAAATTCTAAGCAAATCCTGATAGTCGTCCACGGCCTTTATAACAGCAACGAAGAAGAGCAGAAACTGGGCATTCTCGTGGGGCGTGGCACCGGGGTCAAGAAGATTAATTCCAGAACCTGTAGCCAAAGACCAGTTGTTGTGCTTGCCGCTGCCATTGATGCCGTCAAAGGGCTTCTCATGAAGCGTGCAAATCATCCCGTGCTCCTTGGCGATGCTCTGCATAATCTCCATGATGAGCTGATTGTGGTCAGTGGCGATATTTGTGGTGGAATAAATAGCCGCCAGTTCGTGCTGAGCGGGGGCGGACTCATTATGCTCTGTTTTGACAGGCACGCCGAGCTTCCAGAGCTCTTCGTTGAGAGCCTTCATATATGCTGAAACACGGGGCTTTATCGCCCCGTAATACTGGTCGTTGAGCTCCTGGCCTTTCGGTGACTTAGCACCGAAAAGAGTGCGCCCGGTGTACATGAAATCCTTGCGCTTTTCGTACATGGCCTTATCAATCAAAAAATACTCCTGCTCTGCGCCCGCCATGGGCTTAACAGAAGTTACATCGGTATTGCCCAAGAGCCTGAGAATCCGCAGAGCCTGCTTATTAAGCGCCTGCATGGAACGCAAAATGGGAGTTTTCTCATCCAGGGCTTCCCCGCCATAAGAGCAGAATGCGGTGGGGATATACAGTGTGCAGCCTCGGACAAAGGCATAGGATGTGGGATCCCAGGCGGTGTAGCCCCGCGCCTCAAAAGTGGCCCGCAGCCCGCCCGAAGGCAGGCTTGAAGCATCCGTTTCGCCGTGGGCAAGTTCCCGCCCCGAAAACTCCATAATCGCCCGGCCATCACCTGTGGGCGACAGAAAACTATCATGTTTCTCCGCAGTAATCCCCGTCATAGGCTGGAACCAGTGGGTGAAATGAGTCGCTCCGCGCTCAATAGCCCAGTCCTTCATCGCCCCCGCAACCACAGTGGCGACTCTGACATTAAGACGGCTCCCGTCCTGAATAGTCTTTTGCAGAGCATCATAAATATCGTGCGGCAGCCTTTGCTTCATAACATAATCGCTAAAAACCATGGACCCAAACGTATTGCTGGGATTAATCAAAACACATTACCTCCAAATGACAGTACTTACAACCTTACAAATCCACATTGACAAACCCATTTCCGGTGAGCCTCTTAATGTGCTTAAACCCGCAGCTTCTCAAAAGTTCCGAAACCTGCGGGAACATAAACCCTATTGAATCCCCGTCGTGGCTGTCGCTTGATAAAATAACTTCGCCGCCCCTTTGCCTGAGCTCTTTTAACAAAAAAGGCGAAGGATAAGGGACGGTCTTATTATAGCGGAACATAGCCCCCGTGTTCACCTCGAAAAGATTTCTCTCCTTCAAAATTTCAGACATGGCAAAAAGCGCAGCATCCACATAACGCGGGTGCATCTCATCGAACAAGGACCCATCAATATTAAACTTAGACACGAGATCGAAATGGCCGATAATATCGGCCTTGGTCTTCTTGACAATTTTTGCAAAAACTGAGTAATAAGCCTCGGCAAATGAATAAAAGTCGCCGCCAAAGCACGTCGCAACAAGCTCTTTTTGCGCATCCAGTCCGGCATCGACAGGCTTAAACTCACCCCCAACCTCTACATAATGCAGAGTCCCGATGGTGTAATCCAGGCCTGCCGGAACATCTACAGAGCAATAATCCAACTCCAGCCCGAGGAAAATTTCAATAATTCCCTCATACTTTAGCTGCAAAGCCCTGACTTCGGACATATACTCCGCCGCCGCAGCGGCATCCATGGAGTAATAAATATCAAAAGGCACATGGGAATGCTCTGAAAACCCCAGCGAAGAACAACCCTTCGCCAGCGCTGCCTTCACCATCCCCTCAGGGGGCAGAGTTCCGTCGCAGTAAGTGGTGTGGGTATGCAAATTTTGAAAACCAAGCATTACGCCCCACTCTCCCCGCCGCCGGCCAAATGCCTGGCAGCGAGTTCCCTGCGGACATCATCTGGACTTATGTCCATTTGCGCCATCAGAACCAGGACATGGTAAATAAGGTCAGAAATCTCATAAATAGCTTCGCTCCTGGCCCCGCCTTTACCGGCTATAATGACCTCGGTGGACTCCTCCCCTACCTTCTTGAGAATCTTGTCGATACCCTTCTCAAAAAGATAAGTGGTGTAAGACCCAGCAGCGCGGTTTGTTTTGCGGTCGCTGATAACCTCATACAAAGAATCCAGAGAGAAAACTCCCGCATCGGTGCCATAAACAGGCTCAAAGAAGCAGCTCTCACTGCCGGTATGGCAAGCGGGCCCGTCTTTATCCACGGAAATAACCAGCGCATCCCTGTCGCAGTCAGCCCGAATGCTCACGATGTGCTGCACGTTCCCCGAAGAATCTCCCTTGCGCCAAAGTTCCTGACGCGAACGCGACCAAAAACAAGTACGTCCTTCATTAATGCTTATGCTCAAGCTCTCATAGTTCATGTAAGCCAGCATAAGCACAGTCCCCGACTGGCAATCCACCACAACGGCGGGAATTAGTCCGTCGCTATCAAATTTAAGCTCAGAAATATTAAGCATAGAACACCCCTCCCTCTATGTAACAAAAACATATCATTTTCCACCTGAGAATGTCAAGCCTTTATGCCAAAGATAAGCTGTGATACTCTACGCGCCGTCTTGGGTTGCCTTCCTGTTGATTTTCAACATTTTTGCATGAACTTCTTTTGCTTCATCCATGAATTTCTTCACGCTTTCATGAGAACTAATTTCCTCAACAACATACATGGATCTCGCTATAGCAAGTTTTGCTTCCTCGGGAGTCGGGTCACTTGTCATATTCTTATACCTAAGACCGGATCCGAACACGTTAAGATACATAACATTCTTTTTGAAGTCTGGGGATACTAGAACAATTTCTTCAACGCTGTCCAGCAGTGGTCTTAGTTGATGTCCGTGGTCATAACTAATGTTGTGGAAATGAAGAAATCCTTTCATCGTCTTTTCTACCGCTTGAGTGCACAGCCAAACTGCGATATTAGGGCTTCCGTACCAAATCTGCTCTGCTGCCCATATATCCTCAAGTGACTTGAAAAACAGCTCGGAATTCTTATTGATGCGCACGTTCATAGACTAACCGTCCTCTCTTAATTGCATCAACAAATGCGCCACCGTCCTCCAGGGATTTCTCAACCTGCTCATCCGTTCTGAAAAATACGTCATATCTAGTTTTTAGATGGCGGCGTTTCCTCATGTCATATACCGCCACTTCTAAATCCGCCTCATCGTCGCGTGTTAACTCTTTCCCGTTTTTTATGACAAGCAAATCCAAATCACTATTATCACTTGGGTTTCCATACGCATAAGAGCCAAATAGAATTATCCTGTCGGGGTTGGTAGCTTCGGCAACCAAGCTAACAAACTCATTAATTTGATTGGAGTCATACATAAGCTATACCTCCGGCTATTATATTTTGAATACAATAATGTCGCCCAAATTTCCACTCTAAGTATACCCCAATGCCTGACAGATGACAACAAAAATGATTTGTCAGTCATAATGTCTAGTTTTCATACATAAGCCACACCTGCCTTACGAAACAGTGGACAGAGGGGAGTGGGTAAGCCGTGCAAGGCGGGGAAGCGAATGGCGGAGCAAAATTAGCGGGAGCAGGTGAAATTTCAGAAAAACCCGAGCGTGTTTGAGCGTCAGCGAGTTCGCGAGCCTCTGAAATAAGCCGTGCTCCCCGCTTTTTTGCGCAGACCTCGCTTCCCCGCCTTGCCCGGCTTACCCCTCCCCTCTGTCCACTGCTTCGTAACGGTACGCCCCCCTGCAGCTCCCAGAAATATTTCTCGAAAACTTTTTCAAACAAACTATAGCAATTACCCCCGCTTTGTGATAGAATATGTTACTATTTGTTAACACTTAGTATCTATTTATTTGAAGGTGAGAACCCGTGCTGGAAATAATGTCGCCTGCAGGCTCCCCAGAGGGAGTCGTAGCAGCAGTGCAAAACGGCGCAGATGCACTATATATGGGCTTTGGCGAATTCAACGCACGCAAAAATGCAAAAAACTTCACCGTCGAAGAATTTGCGCGTGCGCTGGAGTATTGCCGTATAAGAGGGGTCAAAACCTACCTCACGCTGAACACCCTTGCAAACGACAACGAACTGCATAAAGTAGCCGAGCACGCCAAAGTAGCGTGCAGGCTTGGAATAGACGCAATAATAATTCAAGACCTAGGTGTGATGAACGCCGTGCGGCAAGCGGTTCCTGAGGTGCCTATGCACGCCAGCACTCAAATGGGGATACACAACCTAGAAGGCGTCAAAATGGCAGCCGCCATGGGCATAAAGCGAGTAGTTCTCGCAAGAGAACTCTCCCGCAGGCAGCTCAAACACATCTGCCAAAGTTCCCCAATTGAAGTAGAAGTGTTTGTACACGGAGCGCTGTGCATGTGCTACTCAGGCCAGTGCTACATGAGCGCAGTGATCGGGCGCCGCAGCGGCAACCGCGGTGTATGCGCCCAGCCGTGCAGGCTCAACTACAGCGCCGTCGGGCACGCTGCCCAGTTCCCGCTTAGCCTAAAGGACAATAGCCTTATAAAATACATTGAAGACCTCAAAGACATAGGGGTCACAGGGCTTAAAATAGAAGGCCGTATGAAAAGGCCAGAGTATGCGGCTATTGTAACAGGAATATATGCCAAAGCAGCCCACCAGGGCAAATCCCCTAACCAGGAAGACCTTCAGCGGCTCAATGAAGCCTTCTCGCGCCAAGGCTTTACAGACGGATATTACACCGAAGGCCTAGGCCGGGATATGCTAGGAGTCAGGGAAGAAGACCAGGCCTCGGCAAACGCCATGTTTACAGCAGTGCGCAAGAGCTACCTTAACGGCGAATTTCAGAGAGTGCCGGTGCACTTTGTAGCCTCGGTACAAGACGGCAAAAGAGTCAAAATCGCAGCAGCCGACGACAGGCAGAACACCGCCGTCGTCCACGGGTCAATCCCGGAGCCTGCATTTCATAAAGAACTGACGATGGCCTTGCTACAGACACAGCTTCACAAAACCGGCGGCACCCCATTTTACTGCGCAGGAGTCCGCGGCACAGTGGACCCGGGACTTGCCCTGCCGGTCAAAGCCTTTAACGAAATGCGCCGCAGCCTGCTGGCAGAACTGCTGGAAAAACGCAAGCCAGCCCCCGCCCGGACCGAAGGGGAATTTACAAAGGGTGAGGACTACTTAGGCTACGGCGGGCCGCCCATAATGACAGTTTCGGTTTCGCGGGCATACCAGCTCTCCGAAGCCATGGCAGAACTAAACCCGCGTATTCTCTACATACCCATAGCGGAGATTGACTACGAATCGCCGGTTTTGCGCCAGATGCTCGAAAATGACAAAATAACAGTAGCCGCAGCACTGCCGCGTGTAATTCACGACAATGAACGCAGGCGCGTTTCAGAACTGCTGACCACCGCCTCATCCAACGGCATAAAAGAAGCCCTGGTCAGCAACATCGGCCATATCCAGTTTGCCAAGAGCCACGGCATGGAAGTCAGGGGCGACTACGGCCTGAATGTATTTAACTCCGAATCCCTGTATGTGCTTCGTAACCTCGGCCTCATGTCGGCCACTCTCTCATTTGAACTGCGCTTGGCAGAAATAAGGGACATGTCCAAGCCGCTGGATACAGAAATCATAACCTACGGCAGGCTGCCCCTGATGCTAACTGAGAACTGCATCGTCAAGAACACCACGGGAGCATGCACCTGTGACAGTTTCACAGGGCTTGTAGACAGGCAAGGGGCACTATTTCCTGTAATACCAGAATTTGGATGCCGCAATATACTGCTAAACTCCAAGAAACTATTCATGGCCGACAAAGGGCAGCAACTGTCCACCATAGGCCTGTGGGCTCAGCGGCTTAGCTTCACAACCGAAAACGCCGTAGAATGCGTCAATGTGATGAAACGCTACCTAAACGAAACAGGCTTCACCCCCTCAGGTTTCACCCGCGGGCTATACTTCAGAGGGGTTGAATAAGGAGAAAGTCATTTGAAAATAATACTAGCCTCCGCCTCGCCGCGCAGGCGCGAACTGCTCAAAATGATGGGCATTGAAAACTTTGAAGTAATCCCCGACAACTCCGAAGAAACCCTGCCCCAAGGCCTCTCGCCGGAACAGACAATATGCAAAGTAGCCCTAAACAAAGCTAAAAACGTATCCGCGCTATGCGGGCAAGACTCACTTATAATAGCTGCCGACACCGAAGTGTACCTAGACACGGCACCTTACGGGAAGCCCTGCGATGAAGAGGATGCCGTCAGGATGCTCAAAACCCTGTCGGGAAGAAAGCACACAGTATACACAGGCCTCGCCCTAATCCGCGCAGACGAAGTAATTACATACACCGAATCCACACAGGTATATTTCCGCGACATTTCCGAAGCGGAGATCAGAGCCTACGTTGCAACAGGCGAACCCATGGACAAAGCCGGCGCTTACGGAGCCCAAGGGCGCGGGGCGGTATTTATAGAAAAACTTGAAGGCGACTTCTTCAATGTAATGGGCCTTCCGGTATGCCGCCTTTCGATAATGCTACAGAAAATGGGGGTACAGATATGAAAGCACTTGTCAACAGACAATCCATTATCATTGCCTCAGTAGCTGTGCTGATAGCCATTATAACATTTATATCCGTAAACATGTTTGGCGGAGTCGGCCCGGTAACTAACCTCGGCAACGTAATCACCCGCCCCATCCGCACCTTAACTGCGACCATTACAGGCACATTCGAGAGAATTTACGCCTCGATATATAGATTTGACGACCTTCTTGCAGACTATGAGCGGGTACTGGCCGTAAACGCCGAACTGCTGAGGGACATAAGGGAAGTTGAGGAGCTGGCGGCAGAAAATGCCCTGCTCCGCGCAGCCTTAGATTTCCGCGACAGGCATCCCGGCCACCAGTCAGAAATAGCCACATTCCTAAACTGGGGCGGCTCCAACTGGTCCTCATCATTTACAATAAACAGAGGCTACGCCAACTCCAACATATCCAGCGGCAACGCCGTGACAACCGAATACGGTGTGCTAATAGGCCGGGTTTCCGAAGTAGGAGCCACGACATCCACAGTGATAACAGTCCTTGACACGACATTCACGGCAGGCGCCTTTGTCGGTGAGGGCACGGCCACCATCAGGGGAGATTTTAACCTAATGCGCAGCGGGCTGGTTATGCTAGACCACATAGACGACGACCAGATAGTGAGAGTCGGCGACACAATAGTGACTTCGGGGCGGGGCGAAGTGTTCCCCCGTGACCTAATAGTGGGCAACGTGGTAGGCCTGCACATGCACCCCACAGGCATCGGCAGGTATGCCACAGTAAGACCCGAAAGAGTCTTTGATGCCATAACGGAAGTTTTTGTTATAACCTATTTTGAACCCCTTGAAGAATAGATTAAATAGTTAGTTTGAAAGAACTCAAATGAAAAGAAAAACACTGATAATAACGGTTATCCTACATGCACTCCTGCTTATATTGGTATTTATATTCCAAGGCCTTATATTCCCGTATATCCGGATTGCGGGCATTACCCCCCTACTGCTGCCGCTAGTGAGCACGGGGGTAGCTATCTCGCAGGGGCGGCTTGCAGGAGGGGTCACGGGGATATTTGCCGGACTGCTCTGCGACCTGGCCTTAAATGAACCGGTGGGCCTGTTCACAATACTGCTGACATTCACAGGCCTTCTTGTAGGGACACTGGCCGACACCACAGTGACGCGCGCTTTCATGACATATTTTCTTCTGAGCGCCGTAGTCCTTGTGCTCTCGGCATTTATCCAAATGTTCCCCCTGATGTACCTGAGCGGAATCCCTGCACAAGAACTAATGGGCACAGCCATATGGCAAACCGTCTACAGCCTGCTGTTTACATTCCCCATCTGGGCTCTTATAAAATCAATCGGGAAGCGCATTGAAAGATCTAAAGTGACTATAGGTGCGCAAACCGTGCGCAAAGCACGCAAAGTACGCAAGGCGCGTAAATAAATAAATGCGAGGAGTGACAATATGCAAAAAATGTATAAACCTGCCAGAATTGCAATTGTATTTATAATGTTTATAGCACTGCTGGGAGTATTCATAACGAACTTATATAGAATCCAAATCCACGAAGCCAGGGCCCTAAACCCTTATGATGCACCGCAGCGCAGATTTTCACGAACTGTGAACCTCCACGCCGCCCGCGGCAGCATATATGACCGCAACGGCATACTCCTAGCTTCGGGCAGGCCGTCATTTAATATAATGCTCGACTGGGCGAGTATGCGGGCTCAGGGCAATGATGTATTTAACGCCGCGATACTAAATATGATATACATGGCCATGGATCACGGCTTTACACACACCGACACCTTCCCCATAACCCGTGGCGCGCCATTTGCATTTGTGGACATGACAAGGGAACAGCAGCGTAGGTTCGATGCCTACATTGAGCATCACCAGGGGCTCCACCCCGACATCACAGCCTCGGAATTTCTGGCATGGCTGCGCAGGCACTACCAAATTGACTACACCATAGGCATACTGGATGCAAGGCTGATAATCGGCGTGAGGCACGAACTGGAAATGCGCCGTATCATAGGAAATCTCGCCCCTTACGTGTTCCTCTCCGATGTGACAACAGACTTTATTTCCCTAATAATGGAACAGGGGCATGTGGGTGTGTTTACCGAAAGCTCATTTGTCCGTGAATACCATACCACTTATGCAGCCCACCTAATCGGCTACATAAGGCGCATGTCGCCGCAGCAATTTGAGGTCTTAAGAGAGCGCGGTTATTCCCTTGATGCCCTCGTCGGGCAAGTCGGCGCGGAATACGCCTTTGAAGAATACTTGCGGGGGATTGACGGGCGCAAGAGGGTAGTTTCTACCGTGGACGGAAGCGTGATAGAAGTACATATGCTCAGTGAGCCCATACCCGGCGACCATATTTACCTGACAATTGACATAGACCTTCAAGCCGCTGTTGAACACGCCCTGAGGACACAGATATCCCTGATTAATGCCGAGCGTTATCTGGAAGCTATGGACACCGGGGAAGATCCTGACGACCTTAGGATTCCGGGCGGCGCAGTGGTTGTGGTGGACACCAGGACGGGCGAGCTTCTGGCGGCGGCCTCCTACCCCACCTTCAACCTAACTACGCTGGCTCAGGACTTTACCTCACTTAACCTCGACCCCGGACTGCCTCTGTTTAACCGCGCAACCCACGGCAGATACACCCCCGGCTCTACATTCAAGATGGTTACAGGTTTTGCAGGCCTGCGCCAGGAAGTGGTTGGGCGCTGGACACCGATACATTGCGGCGGGCAGTTTCTGGGGCTTACGCACTTGGAAGGCGGGCATCCTGTCAACTGCTGGATATTCCCAATAGCCCGCGTCGGACACCACAATGTGGACATGATTTCAGCCACAGAGGTGTCATGCAATGTCTACTTCATGGAGATTGCGGCTCATCTCAACGATAGAAGTTTTATTGAATCGGCAAACACCATAGCCGATACAGCCCGCGAATTTGGCCTTGGCGTTCACACAGGCCTTGAACTGCCCCAGTCATTAGGTAGGCTTGACTCCCCTTTATGGCGGCTAGATGCCTACGAGCGAGGTGCGATTAACGCAAGCGCCGCATTCTGGCCGGCCGCCCTCACGATACAAACCTCATTCGGTCAAGGTGAAAACCGCTTCACACCGCTACAGCTTGCAAGCTACACATCCACCATCGCCAACGGCGGCATCTTGTTTGAACAGTCAATTTTGCAAAGACGCATGAGCAACGACTTCACGGAACAACTCCACACATTTGAGCCTGTAATCCGCAACGTCATCGAAGAAACAGAGCACATCAACACAATCCGCGACGGAATGCTGGCAGCTTCAATAGGCAACCGGGGCACGGCCCGCGCAGTGTTTCAGAACTACCCGATACTTGTAGGCTCCAAGACCGGCACAGCTCAATTTGACAGCCGCAACGTAAATGACGGCGTGTTCGTAGCTTACGCCCCGCACCACAACCCCGAAATAGCCGTGGCCATAGTAATAGAAAAAGGCGGCTCGGGCTCCGCCGTCATGGACATAGCCCGCATGATTTTCGACTACTACTTCAACCCCGGCAGCGCCATAGCCGCCACCCCTTACGGGCAGCTAATACCATAAAATATGCAGGTATTCCACCGGCTGTCCGGACGGGCAGCCGCCTGCTATCCAGCTATCCACCGGCCATCCAAATTTTGAAACGAAACAGAAAGAACACAAAACTAATGCGAAACAATATCTTCATAAAAGGCGCAAGGGAAAACAACCTAAAGAACATCGACATTGAAATCCCGCGCGATAAACTTGTCGTCATGACCGGCATCTCCGGCAGCGGCAAATCATCACTGGCATTTGACACAATATATGCCGAGGGTCAAAGGCGCTACGTCGAGTCACTCTCGGCATACGCGCGTCAATTCCTGGGTCAGATGGAAAAACCCGATGTAGATTACATAGAAGGGCTCTCCCCTGCCATCTCAATTGACCAGAAAACAACGAGCCGCAACCCCCGTTCCACCGTGGGTACAGTGACGGAAATATATGACTACCTGCGCCTGCTCTGGGCGCGTGTCGGCGTACCCCACTGCCACAAATGCGGCAAGGAAATAAAGCAGCAATCCGTAGACCAGATAGTGGACCATGTGCAAAGCCTCCCCGAGGCCACAAGAATCCAAGTGATGGCTCCCGTCATACGCGCCCGCAAAGGCGAATACTCCAAAGTCTTTGAAGATGCCAGAAAGAGCGGGTATGTCCGTGCAAGGGTAGACGGCAGCGTTTACGATCTCACAGAGGATATAAAACTTGACAAGAACAAGCGCCACACCATAGAAATAGTGGTTGACAGGCTTGTGATTAAAGAGGATATCACCCGCCGCCTTACAGATTCTGTTGAAACAGCCCTGGCTCTCGCCGGGGGCATTGTAATAATAGAAATAGTCGGTGAGGAGCGGGAACTTCTCTTCTCCCAAAACTACTCCTGCGAGGACTGCGGGATATCTATGGAAGAGCTGACCCCGCGCCTCTTCTCATTTAACAACCCCTACGGAGCCTGCCCCAAATGCACAGGCCTCGGCACTCAGCTCCGGGTGGACCCGTCACTTATAATCCCCAACCCCACCCTCTCCATCGCAGAAGGCGGCATAACAGCCTCAGGCTGGGGCAACGTAAAGAGTGACGGTATCTCCAAAATGTATTTTGAAGCCCTCTCCAAGAAATATAAGTTCCGCCTCACCACCCCGATTAAGAGCCTTACGCAAGAGGTTATGGACGTGATTCTCTATGGCACAAAGGGTGAAAAACTTGACCTTCACTATGACCAGCCGAGAGGCAAGGGCATTCTTACACAGCCGTTTGAAGGAATCGTTAACAATATTGAGCGCAGGTATAAAGAAACCCAGAGCATGTCCATGCGCTGGGAGCTGGAAAGCTACATGGCCGAGCACCCCTGCCCCGAATGCCACGGGCGCAGGCTCAAGAAAGAAGTTCTGGCCGTTACAGTCGGCGGCATAAGCATAGCTGAACTTACAGAGATGTCCATATCCCGCACGCTGGGTTTTATTGATGGACTAAAACTCTCCGAAAAAGACGAAATGATCGCCACCCGCATCCTCAAAGAAATCCGTGAACGCCTGGGCTTTTTGCGCAGTGTCGGCCTTGAATACCTTACACTCAGCCGCCAGGCGGGCAGCCTTTCGGGCGGCGAAAGCCAGAGAATCAGGCTGGCCACACAGATAGGCTCATCCCTCATGGGCGTGCTGTACATCTTGGACGAACCATCCATTGGCCTCCATCAGCGCGATAATGTAAAGCTCTTAAACATGCTCAAACGCCTGCGGGATTTGGGCAACACACTTCTGGTAGTCGAGCATGACGAAGAAACCATGATGGCCGCAGACTACATAGTTGACATCGGCCCGGGGGCAGGAGTCCACGGCGGCGAAGTGGTGTGCGCCGGCACAGCGGAAGAGATAAAAGCCTGCGAAGGCTCTGCCACAGGGCAGTACCTGAGCCGCAAAAAGATAATCCCCGTCCCGGGGGTACGCCGCCCGGGCAACGGCAAATACTTGACAATACGCGGTGCGGCAGAAAACAACCTAAAGGATCTCACTGTTTCAATCCCCTTGGGCAAAATGACCTGCGTGACAGGAGTGTCAGGCAGTGGCAAATCCTCACTTATAAACGAAGTGGTCTACAAAGCCCTAGCCTCAGGGCTCAACGGTGCGAAAGCCCGGGCCGGAAAACACAGCGGGATAGACGGCATGGAGTTTCTCGACAAAGTAATCGACATAGACCAGTCCCCGATAGGGCGCACCCCCAGGTCAAACCCGGCCACTTACACCGGGGTGTTCGGCGAGATCAGAGATCTCTTCGCCTCAACTCAGGACGCCCGGGCCCGTGGCTACAAGCCGGGCCGCTTCTCCTTCAACGTCCGGGGCGGACGCTGCGAATCCTGTTCAGGCGACGGGCTGCTGAAAATAGAGATGCACTTCCTCCCCGACATTTATGTTCCCTGCGATGTCTGCAAAGGCAAACGCTACAACAGGGAAACCCTGGAAGTGCGCTACAAAGGAAAAAACATTCACGAAGTTTTGGAAATGACGGTGGAAGAAGCCCTGGAGTTTTTTGAAAACCTTCCTAAAATAAAGCAGAAACTGACGACCTTGGTAGACGTGGGGCTGGGATATGTTAAGCTGGGGCAGCCATCCACCACCCTCTCGGGCGGCGAAGCCCAGCGCGTCAAGCTAGCAACAGAACTGAGCAAACGCTCCACCGGCAACACATTTTATGTACTTGACGAACCCACCACCGGCCTGCACACAGCAGATGTCCATAGGCTGATTGAAGTCCTCAACCGCCTGGCCGATGCAGGCAACTCAGTAATAGTAATTGAGCACAACCTTGACGTTATCAAAACAGCCGACCACATAATCGATCTAGGCCCCGAAGGCGGCGATGCAGGCGGTGAAATTCTTTACGAAGGCCCGCCCGAAGGCTGCGCCCAGTGCGAGCGGAGCCACACAGGATACTTCCTAAAACAAGTGTTATGAAAAATTTTGAAGCAGGAAAATATGACATAGCCGTTATAGGCGCGGGACATGCGGGCATTGAAGCTGCGCTGGCCTCCGCGCGCCTCGGCATGAAAACAATCTGCTTCACAATTAACTTGGACTCCGTAGGCAACATGCCCTGCAACCCCAATATCGGCGGCACCGGCAAGGGTCATCTCGTTGTCGAGCTTGATGCCCTTGGTGGAGAAATGCCGCGCTGCGCAGACCGCGCCTGCATCCAGTTCCGTATGCTAAACCGGGGCAAAGGCCCTGCGGTTCACTCAAACCGCGCCCAAGCAGACAGGCGTGAATACCAGAAGCTAATGAAGCACACCCTAGAACTCCAAGAGAACTTGACCCTGCGCCAAGCTGAAATAACAGATATAGGCATTGAAAACGGCGCAGCCGCATATGTCCAGACCCAAACGGGCGCAATATTCCGCAGCCGCGCAATAATAATCTGCACCGGCACCTATTTGGGTGGGCGCACCATAGTGGGCGAAACCATCCAAGACGGCGGCCCTGACGGCATGTTCGCATCTGCTGCTCTTGGCCCAAAGCTCACGGAGCTCGGCATGAGCCTAAGACGCTTCAAAACAGGCACCCCTGCCCGGGTCAACGCCAGGGATATAGACTACACGAAAATGACCATTCAGCCCGGCGACGAACCTCCCCCGCCATTCTCCTTTGAAACAACTGAGCCTCTGGAGAATAAGATAGTCTGCTGGCTGACATATACAAATGAAGAAACCCACAATATAATAAGGGAAAACCTCCACCGGAGCCCCATGTATGCAGGGGTAATAGACGGCGTCGGCGCCCGCTACTGCCCCTCGTTTGAGGACAAAGTAGTTAGATTTGCAGACAAAGACCGCCATCAGATATTTGTCGAGCCCATGGGCCTGGACACAGAAGAAATCTACCTTCAAGGCTTCTCATCATCCATGCCCGAAGACGTTCAGATAAAAATGATCCGCTCGGTTCCGGGGCTTGAAAAAGTAGAAATAATGCGCCCCGCATACGCCATTGAATATGACTGCCTCGACCCGCTGGAGCTCCACCCCACACTGGAAACAAAAAAAATCTCAGGCCTGTACGGTGCAGGGCAGTTCTGCGGTACCTCGGGCTATGAAGAAGCTGCCGTTCAAGGCTATATTGCCGGAGTTAACGCAGTGCTCAAGCTCAAAGGCGAAGAGCCGCTTATAATCCGCCGGAATGACGGATACATCGGCACCCTCATAGACGACTTAGTTACAAAAGGAACTGACGAACCTTACCGCATGATGACCTCGCGCACAGAATACAGGCTTATCCACCGCCAGGACAACGCCGACATCAGGCTCGCCCACTTCGGCCACCGAGTGGGGCTCATTACGGATGAGAGATATCAGCGCATAAAAGATAAATACAAACTAGCCGCACAAGAAATCAAGCGGCTTGAAAACACGTACCTCTCCCCTTCTGAGGAGCTGAACAAACTCCTTACCTCTCACAACATGCCCGAAGCCAAATCGGGAGTCAGTCTAGCCGCGCTCCTGCGCCGCCCCAAATTTACCTACAAAGAGATATCCCATTTAGACAAAAGCGCACCGCAGCTTCCCGAAGTAGTGCGCGAACAAGCGGAGATATCCATAAAATATGAAGGCTATATACAGCGTCAGCAGCGCCAGATGGATGAGCTAAACCGCATGGAGAACCACCTGATTCCTGACGGTATCGACTACAACTCCCTCCAAGGCCTCCGGCTGGAAGCTCGCCAAAAACTAACAGAAATCCGCCCCCGCAGCCTAGGCCAAGCCACCCGCATCTCCGGCGTCTCCCCAGCCGACGCCGCAGCATTGATGGTGTATCTCAAGTTAACAAAGGGGTAGGAAAAGGCGGCTCACTCGGTTTGGAGTAAGCCGCCTTTGTCAAATCTTCTGCAAACTTGACACATACGTTTTAAGAAAATTATTCAGCAGTTGTTGAACTTGTAAAGCAATTGATGTATAATAGTGTGCAAAGGAAAGGTGTGATGAAATTGGCAACGAAGACAATTACAGTTAGGGTGGACGAAGAAACAAAGAAGCAAGCGGAAGTAATCCTTGATGACATTGGTATAAATGTTACGGGGCTAATCAACGCTTGCCTGAAAGCCGTTGTGAGGGAAAAACGTGTGCCGTTTGCCCTAGTCAGTACAGAGTACGAGTTTCATCAGATGATTAAGGATAAACTTGAAGAATCAGAAGCCGCTGCAAATGACCCGGCAGTCAAACGCTACACACATGATGAAATTTTTGCTCCCCTAAGAGAGAAGTTTGGGTATGAAATATAGGATTGAATATATATCGACCTTCCATAGTGATTTGGCATCTGTTGTGGAATTTCTTGAAGAATACCCAAACAAGGCCTCGCGAATTATTTCAAAACTAGATAAGTCTCTTGCAAAGCTAAGAGAGATGCCCGAGATGTATCCAGTATATCCATATGCGCTATCATATCGGTTCATTGTAGTCGAGGATTATTTAGTGTTTTATAAGTTAAAGAAATTGGAAGAAGTAGTCGAAATTCATAGACTGCTTCCCGGGAGTATGGATATACCGGCGCGTTTGCAAGAATGACGCAAGTGATCTGTTATAGAAATAGAGTTGACAAAATAACAGCCAACATGCTAGACTAAGAGCAGTCAAGCGGCGAGCCCAGCACAGGACGGTCGCTTCTCTAATGTCTGATTTTAAGTCAGGAGAAAGCGCCGCACCTAATTTGGGAGTGGCGCTTTAGTTCTTGTTGAAGCAACCTCTCGCCACTGTCTGCTCAACTATAGCTTAGCAGAAAAAATAGGTGTTGTCATTAATCGTTTGTTCTACATTTCGGAAGCTAAAGGCCGGTGAAAAAATGGTCAGCACACATCGTTCTTATATAAATGGAGCCTTAAAATTCCCTCGAAAAATCATCTTAGTATATTTTGAAAAATCGGGCATCACCTGCACAAACGCCCAAAAGACTCCGAAATAGGCCTGAAATACCCTCGAAACCCCTAAAAATGGCCAACAAAAAGCGCTGCTTCCGACGATCATGACATCATTTAAACGCATCCAGAGCTCTCCAGAACCGTCAAAATCGAAAAATTAAATTCCTGCACAAAAGAAAACGCTTGCAATATGAGCGACAGTGTGCTATTATAAAAGAAAACACTCGAAAAAGGAGCGCTGAAATATGGTTATAAGAGAACGAATTATTGAAAATGTCCTTAATTTTATGGACGAACCCGTAATAAAGGTCCTAACTGGGATGAGGCGTAGCGGAAAAAGCATTTTGCTTGAACAAATCATTGACGAACTGATAAACCGGGGCATAAACCGCGAGAACATAATCTACATTAACTTCGAATCAATGCGCTACGAACACCTCAAAGATTACGTCGCACTCTTCGACGAAGTCACCCGCGCGACCAAAACTGTCAAAGGAAAGATATACCTTTTCCTCGACGAAATCTCCGAAGTAAACGGCTGGGAAAACGCCGTAAATACATTCCGTCTTGACCTCGATTGCGACATGACAATCACCGGTTCAAACGCCCGCACACTGACCAACGAACTCGACAATCTGCTCAAAGGAAGATACGTCGAAATCCCCATCTATCCGCTTGACTTCAAAGAGTATCTTGAGTTCGCCGCAAACAACACACAAGAGGCCAGCTTCAATTTGCTCGAACACTTTGCACACTTCCTCCGGCTCGGCGGACTTCCTGGAATTCACAACATCAAATGGGAAGAAAATATAACCGTGCAATACCTCTCCGACATCTACAATACAGTTCTGCTTCAGGACGTCGTTGCACCGAACAAAATCAGGGACGTAAGCCTCCTTGAAGCCATCGTCCAGTACATACTCGAAAACGTCGGAAACCTCTACTCAGCCAAAACAATTTCCGACCACCTCCGGAGCCGCGGGCGCAAGCTCAGCACCGAAACAGTTTACACCTACCTGAATGCGCTGGAAGACTCATACCTAATCCGCAAAGCCCCGCGCTACGACATCAAGGCCAGGCGCTTGCTGGAAACACAGGAAAAATACTTCCTCACAGACCTCGGCCTACGCCACGCCCTGCTCGGCAACCGTGGCGACGACATTTCAGGCCTTCTCGAAAACGTAGTTTACCTAGAACTCTGCCGCCGCGGCTACACAGTCAAAGTCGGCAAACAAGGCAAAGTGGGCGTTGACTTCGTAGCCGACCGCGGTGACGAACGCCTTTACGCCCAAGTGACATACATCCTCAACGAAGACACCACCACCCGCGAATTCCGCCCCCTCATGTCCATAGCGGATCACCATGAAAAACTAGTAATCACAGCCGACACAGGTATCAACATCAACCTAGAAGGCATCAGGAGCAAAAACATTCTGGAATTCCTGATGGAAAGCTAAAAGCAGGGCAGGCAGCTCCACAGCCCCTTGATAAAACCATCCGCCGGACACGGGCAAACGCTCTGCGAAAAAGTGAAGCGGCCTTCGTCAGTCACGTCTACCCTGGCGAAAACTTGAAACCACAGGCAAAACTTGTGTTCCAGGACTGCGGCCGCCCCACTTTCCCCCAGAGCACCCGCCCATGCCCGGCTGGCCTGTGCCAAGTAACGATTCAAAGCCAAAAACACCCTATTGACACAGTGATAAATAGAGCGTACAATAGACACAAGAAGGGCGTTGCCGATAGACGGTTAGCCTAGTATATGATCATTGAAAATGACCGACTGGGCTTAGGCGGTCATTTTCGTTTGTCGATGTAATCTATTAGCTTCAGGACAAATGCTGCAAACGCAAACATCAGAATCAAAGCCTCATACACTGTCAACGAGCCTCACCCCCTCTCGTATAAACGCTCGGGAGGAATATTGGCTAACCGCATACCGCATGGCAACGCCAAAATATATAATACCGCATACCCATCACTAAGTCAAACTCATACGGCACTAAGTCAAGCCCGTATTTTACCCACCCCGCCCCTATATATGGACGCCGCACAATGCGCTGCAACCATATGTGGGGGCGGCTTTTTGATGTCCGCAAAAATCGCAGCAACCCAGCCAGCCGCAAGCCTCACACCGTCAATTGTGCGCCCCCGAAGAGCTAAACAATGTCAGAAAAAAAGCGAAATTCGCACAAATTCATAGTTGACAATCCGAATTCATAAAATGTTTTCAATTTCCAAAATGAAAATAGCGATTTCCTAACATTTGAATCGAAATATAAAACTTTGACACAAAAATCCGTTGCACCACAGGGTTTTGAAGAAAATTGAGTGATTTAATCCATTAATGTGGAAATGAATAAATTTACCTCAAATAGAGTCAAATATCACGAAATTGTGCTCAAATTACGCAAGTTAAAGATTGACAAAATTAGTATAAATAGTGTATCTTACCCTAAATAGAATGCCCCCAATGGGTTGTTGGCGTATGCGCGAAAATTCGCTTTAATTCTTTAGGCAATGAAAGTTGCGCGTTCCACCCGCACCATCCCCGCACCAGCACTCCCGACTCGGCACCCGCCCCCTACCCAACCCTAACAAATTTATAAATAACCGGAGAGAACAATCATGAGCACGAAAGAGATGTCAATAACTGAATTTGCTGAAACCCTCGGAGTAATACCAGACACAGTAAGGCGCTGGGAACGGGAAGGTGAAATAAAACCGAAACGCACCAGCGGCGGCCACCGCCGTTACACCCAGCAAGACGTTTACGACATCCTGGGCACACCCGAAACAATACAGAAACGCAAAATAATTTACGGCCGGGTTTCAGCCCCGGACATGAAACTCGAACTAAGAAAACAAGTCGAGGCCGTTGAATATTTCGCACTCGGCCGAGGCATCAAAGCAGAGACAATAACCGAATACGGCAACGGCCTAGACATGGCCCGCCCCGAACTCGTTAACATAATAAAGGGCATAATAAACGGCGAAATAGACACCCTGCTCATAGCACACAAAGACAGACTATCCCGCTTCGGCTACGAATTCATAGAATACATCGCAAAACAATACGGTTGCGAAATAATCGTAGCAAGCGGCGACAAACTCAGCCCCCCGGCCGAAGTGCTGGAAGACATGAGAGCAGTGCTAGAAAGATTCTCCCAACGCCTAGGCAACATAGCCTACGTAGAAGACGCCAGGATCCTAGTCGGCGGGACATCAGAAAAAGCGGAATCCGCTTAACACTCCATAGTAAACGAAATGTTTAACGCATATAAAAATAAAACTAAATAAAGTAAAACTAAATAAGCATACAAAAGAACTAAATAAGCAATCAACACACAAAAAATAAATTCAGTAAACACAGAATGAAAACCAAAGTAAGCACACAGCTAAATTAAACAAGCAACCAACACACAAAAAATAAATTTGCCAAACACAAAATGCACAAACCCACAAGCAACACCCAACCCCAAGCAAGCACAAACCCACAAGTAAAGGAAACCACAACGAAAGCCCATAACTCACATTGGAGGAAACATACAACATGAAGAAATTACTATCAAGAAGCTGTGCAGTTTTTCTAGCGCTACTGATACTAGTAAGCGTGCCGATGACAGCACTTGCAGATCCGGGAGCGCAAGCATCGGATATGCAACTGCCCGATATCGGCAGAATTGCACCTGGCGGCTCCGTAAACGAGAGCAGCTCCGTAGAAGCTGAACTTGAGCGTCAGGGCCTGACCCGCGCCGAACTCGAAGAACTCAATGACTTCTTCTTCGGCCCAGAAGGTCTGGACGCACTGGAAGAGCAACTGCAAGAACTGCGCCAGCAGTGGAACGCAGTAAACGAGCAACTGCTTACGCTTGACTCAGAGATTGTAACTCAGCGTGAAGAAACGAATGCAAGAGAGCGACGAGTCCGTGATGCAGAGGCGAGGCATGAGAGAGCTCAGCGCCGCACAGCAAGAAACCAAAATGAAGTCATAGGAGAAGCGAATAATTCTCCTGTGGCTTTTGGTGCTAGTTTAGCTGTGGCAACCGAGCTAACTGAGACAGGCGAACTATCGGCAGGACTATCTGAAGCCGCCGAAGTTACAGAGTCAGTTAGCCAGCTTGTCAGAGAGCGCTCATTAGCCAGAGGCTATCAAGCAAGGCTAGAGCATATGACATCCTCCCGTGAAGCTCTTCAAGAAACGCTCATCTCAATCGAGGCGCAAATTGATAGCGTCCACGAAGCGATAAACCAGGCGTGGGAAAATTTTGATCTCGCTAATCCTCATATAGAAGAAGATTATTGCGATGAGCCCGGCGATGTTTATGACGCTGATGAAGAAAGAGAATCTTGCGAGCACGAATACTATGATGAATGCTTCTGTGATTATCTAGACTTCGAGCCATGTGAAGTGGATTGTGACTGCCCCTTCTATTTCTATGACGGCCAATGGCGCCCTATTGACTTTAGTAATTATATTGATGAATATGGTAACTTCTGGCACGGTGTAGACATGGAGTGGTTTGACTCCATGAATGTTGAGTTTGAGCCATTTGATGGATTAGTACCCCCAGCACCACTGCGCATGTCCGATGAAGATATCGCGGTACATGCGGCTAGATCTGCGGGTACGCCAATTCCCATAGCAAATTCAGCACAGTTGGTACAATTTATTAACAGAGCAGGTGCTTTTTATAACGATGCAGGCCACTTTGTACTTCAGCCGGCCACAGCAGGTTATACATTTTTACTAACCACTAATGTAGCTCAAGGTCGCCCCGGCACCTTCACCGGTGTCTTTGACGGTAACGGCCACACTATCCAAGGCTATAGATTCCGTCCTGCCGGCACGAATGCGACTCATAGATCCATTGGTTTTATCCAGGAGGCCGGCCACGGTGCGGTAATCCGTAACGTAAACTTTAATAGTGGTATTGCATTTACACCTGGTGTAACAAACCTTCCCATGGCAACAAATAATGCAACTAATAGAGGTACCGCAACTACTGCAAACAGTCAAAGTGTCTGGTATGACACCAGAGTAAATACAGGTACTTGGCGTACTGTGCAATCAAGCATAGGTATAGTAATTGGACGTGCTACTGATTATGGCGCACCCGCAGGTGGCGCAGTTGTTACCATAGATAATGTAAGGCTTATTGGTCAGCATGAAATGAGGCAGTGGAGAGGCGCAACTGCACAAAATACAAAAAGTATTGGCGGCATGGTTGGCAGTGTAGAAACCAACACCACCCTCAATATGCGGGATGTCAACATTGATGGCTACCCCACTACGGCAGCAGGACTCCGAGGAAATGTTACAATTCTTACTGCGGTTTGGGATGAAACGCCCCACAATGCGGCTACTGTACGGCCTGTTATTAGGTCAGGTGCAGGTTTGGTTTCGTTTGTAGATGGCGGAAATCTTAACGTAGTAACTAGTAATCCTGCTGTTCGCAACACAGTAACTGTTGATATGCGTGCTCAGCACCGCGCTGGCGCCGCCGCCGCCGCCCCGACCATGGATACCGGAATTGGTTTCGGCGGTGCAGTGGTAGGCTTTGTTTTCGGTGGTAATGTAACCGTAGAAAACACAACAACACGCTCAACACGTCTTCCTGACCGCCCTGACAGGGGCAGAGCTGACCCAATTAGAGTGCTGCATGTCGGCGGTGGTGTCGTAGGCGGTACTTCCGACCCGCGCAGTGAGATTATTCTAAACAATGTAATAAACTACGCAGATGTTCACGTTAATGCCAGAGGCGGCGCAACCACAATTTTTGGTGGCGCAGGTGGTCTTGTGGGGCGCACTGCAGGTCTGCTCTACATTGAAAATTCACACAACCGCGCACAGATTAGACATCAACATATTGACGCAATCGCAGGTGGCATCGTCGGTGATGTCGGCCCGGCGGCGAGAGTTGTCATGCGTGAGAGTACAAATACAGCCATAGTGTCAAACTGGCATGAAGGTGGCGGTGACGCTGTTACTGCCAGAGCTGGCAACGCACAGTTAGGCGGTATCATAGGTCAGTCGCGTGGCGTACTATATCTTAGAGATGTAACAAACACAGGTCCGGTAAACAAGATGGCGACCGATTCAAGAGCGAATGCCAATACATCCATAGGCGGAATTGTAGGTAGGCTATTCCCAGCAGTTGGACGCTCGATTCAACTTACAAATGTACACAATGCAGCAAGTGTACGTTCAGGTACTACAGGGCACGGCTCGGTAGGCGGCATTATAGGTGAAATTATGCCGTGGCAAGGCGGCGGCGTAGGTGTAATTAACCTTCTTGATGTAAGAAATTCCAGTGGCCCAGCCGCCGGAGCATTTGGAGGAGCCACTGCGCAAGCGGCTGGTGTCACAGGCGGCCGCGATTCGGGCGGTATCATAGGCTTCAACCGTGCAGCAGGTGTAAATCTGACTCAGACAGAAGCAGGACATCCCTTTAACTCAGCACCGGTTTCAGCCACGCAGAGGCATTCCTCCGCAGGTGGCGTAGTGGGTCTTAATGCCGGCGCAAGATTAACAATAATCGGCGCAGGCCACGCATACAACAGCATGGCGACAAACACGGGCCCTGTTTCAGCAAACCACAGAGATGGTAATGCCGGCGGTATCATCGGGCGTATTCTAAGATCTGGTGCTGATGTCCGGATTGAGGCAGTACGCAACACAGGTGCCGTTTCGGCTACTAAAACCGTTACAGGAGGAACAGTCAATGCCGGTGGTATAGTGGGTAGCGCCTTGGCGCCTAGGCTCGAAATATATGGCGCGCGCAATAACAGCAGCGTGACGACCAACCAACGCCACTCAAGGGCTGGCGGTATCCTTGGTGAGTCGAGCGGCGCAAACATAATTATTGATAATGTCTATAATTCAGGGGTTGTACTAGCGGGCACTCAATGGCTTTCTCATGCAGGAGGAATAGTTGGGCGCTCCAACGCAATAAACCTCCATATAAGAAACGCTGCAAACAGCGGTGCGGTGGGCGGCCCCGGAAACAACAACACTCTCCCCAGACGTGCCGGCGGTATCCTAGGCCAGTCCGGGCGTGCAGGCCTGCGCATAAATAATGTAGTAAACCACGGAAATGTAAGCGCAACGAGCGGTGGTAACCACTTCACCGCAGCAGGCGGTGTAATAGGGCGTATGCTAAGCGGCGCCCGCGATAACCGCATTGACACAGCGATGAACCACGGCAATATTCATGTAGGTACAAACACTGGTACCAACCGCAATCCAGGTGCCCACCCTGCTGGCGGCATAGTGGGCTGCCAGCGCGGTGTGAACTTTGTCGCTAGAAATGTGGGTAACACTGGCAACGTCCATGCCCTGATTACAGGAAATCGGACATCGGCAGGTTCAGGTGGTATCATCGGCCGTAGCCGTGGTGCGAACACCCGTATAGAAAACGCCTTTAACAACGGACACATCCGTGGCGGCGTGGCGACAGGCGGCCTGATGGGCCGTGTCCAAGGCACTACGACACTCTTTAATGTATATAATATAGGCACAGTATTTGGTGTGTCTCATACAGCATGGAGCGGCAACGGTCTTGTAGGCCGACGTTCAGACACCACACGCTTTAATGTTACAAACGCATACGTATCCGGTAGAGTTGGCGGCGTGGCGGTAGTTTCAGGTAGGAGAACTAACCAGCATACAGGTGCTAACAGTGCGCCCTGGGCTCCTGGTACAACACGTCCCGGAGGTGCGATATCCTATGCCCGCGCCAACGCACACTTCAGCAATGTGTTTGTTGATGAAACTGCCTTTGTATCCACCTCGGCAGGTACTAGTGTCGCAAACCGCACAAATGCGATGGCACAGTGCAATAGAAATGCCAGAAACAGATCCTTTGTACACCCGGTACCCACAGAATTCCTCACAGCGGGCTTCCTGCCCGGCTTGAGCGGCGGAGTGTGGAGAACTGGCGTGGTGGACCGCGCAGGTGTGCCGGTTTCTTTAGACTACATAAGAACCTATCCGTATTTTTACTGGCAAATCCCGGAGAGCCCAGATAACCCCCGCAGGCTGCAACAGCAGTTCTTTAGCCTGATTAGAGTAAATGATGACCACCCGAATCCAGAAGTCCGAATAGGTTACCGTGCCGTTATGGATGCGGCGCGCCACACCTCACCAGGGACTATAATACGCTACCACTTTACAGATTGGGAGTGGGATACAGAAGATGAATTTACCGGCGGCCCGGTTCCGGGTGCCGAGAGCTTTTTCATTCCCGGTACTAGGATGTTTATTCCATATGTAAATCATATGACTGATACGCCTTCTACGCCTCCGGCAAGCCACTTTGCAGCTGTTCCTCCTCCTGGTCCGGACGGACGCTCAGCAAACCCGGCTCTATTTGGATTTACAAACCCCGATGCCCCGACAGCCACATCACCGCGCCGCATGTCAGCAGGCCTGATAAGCCCGTACGGCGTAGTAGGCTTTGAAACAGGCGATATCCCCAACCGTGTAGTAATCCGTGCCCGGGATATGATGTTTTACCCTGATTATGACCACTGGATTAACCATGCGTGGTTTGATGTTGTATCCGGCTGTGTAATTGACCCAGCGAGAATTAACAGCGGAATAGGCTTCATGCACGGGCTGTTGGTCATCAACTTTGAAGTAGAAGACGGTGGCAGTATAATTGGCATTGATACTACCCGCTTGGAAGTCGAAGTAACAGCACTTGGATATAGAACAAGGCGGCACAGGATAGAGTCGGTGGACTATGGAGAGCGGTATGTACATATCGTAGGCCCGCTGCTTGACAGTGAACTCGAACCCAGGCAGCACCCCATCTATCTTGATATGGATAGAATCCCGTTCCCTGTAAGGGTATGGGTGCTTGAGGCTCCGGCGGACACGGCAGATACTGAAAGTATGGCGGATGTTGACGTTTTCCCACCACCTGCAACCCCTGTCCCGCAATCAAGAGTAATGCACACTAGAGGCGGTGATAACACAGCGGGACTAGACGCCCTGCCAGGTGCCTGTGTTCCAGGTTCAGGCTGCTGCCCGATGGTTTGCTGTCCGCCTAGAAATGCCCCAGGCTACTTCATAACCTGGATTATGTGGGGCGATGACGTGTCTGGCACAGCACCGTTCTGGACGACAGACACGCGCGAGAATATACGCCCTGAACATCTCTTCTTGCCGGATCCGGAGTTTGGTGAGCGGCAGCCTCACGGCTATTTGCTTGACCACGACGGCAACATGGTGCAAGTTCTTGACCTGCATCTGTACATTGAAGACCATGGATTGCCGGCACTACAGTTCCACGCCTTTAGAGATATAGGGCAGCCGGAAGGACACTTCCAGTTTGGCGCACCTCCAGGTGATTTAGGCAGTAATATCACTGGTGATCATCTCTTTGATGCGTGGCACTGGTTCATGGCCAGCGATGAATTTATAATTGAGTTTGATAATAACTATTACAACATATTCACCTGCTGCGACGATAGCATTGCAATAACTTATGCAACTCCTACCGGATTGCAGACAGATAGGAATCCAGGAGCTGCGAGTAACGACAACTGGAGGCTGTCGCCGAACAAGGGTATCGGTATGCACCCGGCGTTTACGGGTACCCCCGCACCTGCGCACGTAACGCCATGGCAAGTCGCAAGTGCGCACATGAACCAAGTTCAGTTTAATAACCATTCATTAGCTTACGGTTATCTTAGATCTGAGAATAGATTTAATACATTCATTATGCCTCTCGGCGCAGGAGGCCTGCTGAACAATGCTACTAATAGAACCGCCCTTGCAAATGTGTACAACGAAGGCTTCACCATTCTGCAAGGCTCCAATCCGTATTTCTGGGCAGGTGCTCCAGACGGTAATCTCAGATTGCACCGCGACACACTATTTAGAGTTAGCCACATAAGCGGCGAATACGATGAATTCGATGTGTGGCACGACGGTGATTACTACCGCACCGAGTGGCTCCGTCTTTCAGACTTCTTGCAGGAACTGGACATCACCAATGAGGGCGGTGGTACTGACACAGATAATACACCAGTAGCGGATAATATAGTACTAATCCAACGTGTCGATGTGCCTCTCGTTCCGACAAATCCACATACAGCAATAGAGCTTTACGTCCACGTTTATGCGCCTGTGCCACATCCTGACGGCCTAGGGTACCTCTACATAGCCGGTGTTCGTCAATATGCACTTGCTGAGGGAGCAGAGGTTGAAACAGATGCGTATAACTTGCAGCCGATTCTCAGGCCTGATCCAGACGCTGATCCAGAGGATTATTATGCACCAGGCCTACCTACAGGAAGGTTTACAGTAATACTGAGCGATGAAAGTAATTTCTACTTCTTTGATGCAACAGCCGAAGACAGGATGTTCGGAAGTGAAACAGTTAACCTTCTGGAAAACGAACAGGGCTATTTGATATGGACCGGCGGCCAGACCGTAATTGTCCGCCTATCACGCCCGAGATACAATGTATCGTTTGAAGTCAATGACGATACCATGGGCAGCCTAAACTTTGGCTCAACCATCTTCCCAGTTGGGGACTACCACGCTAACATAGACTATCCTGCTAGAATAAACTACAACACAACACTAGCTACCCGTCACGTTCCGGCTCCGGAAGCGATGGCAGGCAACATGTTCGTCCGTTGGGAGAGAATAGTTTCTACAGGCGAAGATGCAGAAGGCGACCCGATTTGGGGGCCAGCCGAAGCTCTTGAAGAGTGTGAGATTGAAGGAACCACAGGCACGCCTGTAGGTGAAACAATCGTGCAACACGTTAGATTCCGTGCGGTCTTTGAGCCTTTGATGAATGTAGCGTTTAGAGTATATGGCGATGCCGCTAATGGCACGCTTACACGTAATGCAACTCCAGCTTCACTCGGTCATTTAGAGCTGACTTACCAATTGCCCAGAGGCACCATACTAAACTCAGGCACCCCGCCAACCGCTCCAACTGCGCCGGTTCCGACACCTGTACCCGCTGCGGGTCAAAGATTTGTCGGCTGGGCGCAAAGAATCGTCGAAGAGGTTGAGGGTGACGGCGGTGTGATGGTGGAAGTGGTCACTTGGATTCCAAATCCGCCTGCTGCGATTGTTGATTTCCTAGTTTTGGAAAACGTAACATTCTATGCAGTCTTTGAGCCGTTGATAAATGTAAGGTTTGAAGTATATGGCAATGGTACCCTTACACGTACGACGACAACTCCAACTTCACTTGGTCATTTATATCTGACATACCAGTTGTATAGCGGCACTTTGCTAACCTCAGGCATCACAGGCTATGCCCCGGTTCCATTACCTGTAGCCGGCACAAATTATAGATTTGCTGGCTGGCAGTGGTTTGGCGGTATGTCGGAGCCAGGAGATGGCGGAGAGCCGGCAGCAGAAATTTGGTATGCGGTTCTGCCCGGTGGCGTATTTGATGGATTTCCGATTTATGAAGATATAATTTTCCGCGCAGTGTTCGTGTTGGATCAGGTTAGGGTTGACTTCAATCCTAATGGTGGTGACTTTGGAACATCTGTAGTTCCGCCTGTATATGAAATGGTTACCATAGGCGGAAGGGCAACTGAGCCGGAAGGTGAATACAGGCCAACTCGCGAAGGCTACAGATTTGACGGCTGGACAGCAACCCAGAGCAGCTTGCCGCTATGGAATTTTGCCGATGATCCAGTTACTGAAGCAATGACCCTGTATGCACGCTGGACTCGCTTGAGAGATTTAGAAATAAGCAATATCCCAGATAACGAAATATTCACAGCAGCGCAGAGCGTAAGAGTAAATGATGTAAACCTACTGGGTACAGGCGTAATGAGCGCCGACGGCATACACAGCGATATCCCAGTGGGTGCAAATGTAGAGCTATTTGCCGGCACACTTGAAGGCGAAGCCCTAGCAACAGACCATGAAGACTTCAGACGCTTCATCGGCTGGTTTAGGTATGAGGATGCTCCGGAAGCGGGTACTCCTGAGGCCGCGGCACTGCCTGATGTAGCAGAAACAGCAAAGACTCATAGCTTTACAATGCTAAATGAAAATATTCACTATGTAGCAGTATGGGTAGACAGGCTCGGTGTAGTAGTCGGCGGCGAAAGTATTGAGCTGACCTTGGTAAACATTCCCACGACAGTTACAGGCCAGAGCGGTAGCGCAACTCTTAGCGGAGAAACCCTGATAAACCCAATCCCGACAGATGCCGACGGCAGAATAGCTGGTGTACGCACACTGCCTCAAGGTTCGATAGTAACGGTAAATGCAGGTGCATCAGCGGATGCAACGCATGTATTCTATGGCTGGTTCATCGGCGAAGCACCGGCTACGGGCACAATCCCGCAGCTGACGCCTGTCTCAAGGAACGCAGTATTCACAACAGCTGCACTGAATGACGACACGACACTGACAGCAGTGTGGGTAGACGACCTCGGCCAAGTAGTTAGCGGTGGAAGAATCGACCTGACCCTTGCAAATATCCCGGCAGAAGTAGCAGGCCAGACAGGTAGCGCGACGTTGGGCGGCGTAACAGTGCCAAACAACCCGATTCCGACAGATGCTGATGGCAGAATAGCTGGTGTACGCACCCTTCCGCAAGGTTCAATAGTAACGGTAAATGCAGGTGCATCAGCGGATGCAACGCATGTATTCTATGGCTGGTTTATCGGCACGGCCCCAGCCCCTGGCACAATCCCGACGGTAGAGCCTGCCTCAAGAAACGCAACATTCACAACAGAAGCGCTGAATGCCGACACGACACTGACGGCAGTATGGATAGACGACTTAGGTCAAGTAGTCGGTGGCGGAAGAATCGACCTGACCCTGGCAAACATCCCGGTAGAAGTAGCAGGCCAGGCAGGCAGCGCGACGCTGGGCAGCGTAGCAGTACCGGGCAACCCGATTCCGGCAGATGACGGCAGCATAGCGGGTATCCACACGATACCGCAAGGTTCAGTAGTAACAGTAAACGCAGGCACATCAACCAATGATGATGCGTATGAGTTTTACGGCTGGTTTATCGGCACGGCCCCGGCACCTGGCACAATCCCGGCGACAGAGCCAGCGTCAAGGAATGCAATATTCACAACAGAAGCGCTGAATGCCAACACGGCATTGACAGCAGTATGGATAGATGACCTCGGCCAAGTAGTCGGCGGCGGAAGAATCGACCTGACCCTTGCAAACATCCCGGCAGAAGTGGCAGGCCAAAGCGGCAGCGCGACACTGGGCGGCGTAGCAGTACCG